>Ga0268284_1000206_pt1 | contig 49859 bp, 39 predicted proteins | sample saktaG_14_FD_190137 | JGI IMG/M metagenome (GOLD analysis project Ga0268284, IMG submission 190137) | Saline water microbial communities from Sakinaw Lake, British Columbia, Canada - sak_2013_06_06_40m | ecosystem: Environmental > Aquatic > Non-marine Saline and Alkaline > Saline ...
GGGAGGGTCACTGGAAAAAGAAATAAAGGGAGTTTAGCTCAGTTGGTTCAGAGCATCCCGGCTAAAACCGGGAGGGTCACTGGAAAAAGAAATAAAAGGGAGTTTAGCTCAGTTGGTTCAGAGCATCCCGGCTAAAACCGGGAGGGTCACTGGAAAAAGAAATAAAGGGAGTTTAGCTCAGTTGGTTCAGAGCATCCCGGCTAAAACCGGGAGGGTCACTGGAAAAAGAAATAAAAGGGAGTTTAGCTCAGTTGGTTCAGAGCATCTGCCTTACAAGCAGAGGGTCACTGGTTCGAATCCAGTAACTCCCACCAAATTAAAAGTCGTCTTTTGACGACTTTTTTTATGGACAAGTACTTCACTTACATATTATTTTCTGAAAAACTCAACAAATTTTACGTTGGCAGCACCCATGATTTACATCGTAGGGTTGAAGAACACAATCGTGGAAAAACTCCCTTTTCCAAACTGGGATTGCCCTGGCAATTAAAATATTATCAGGAATTTGATACTAGAAAGGAAGCGGTCCATCGTGAATTGGAGATTAAAAGAAAAAAAGACCGGAAATACATTCAAAGGCTTATTGCAAGTTATGATTCAGAGCATCCCGGCTGAAAAGCCGGGAGGGTCACTGGTTCGAACCGGAGCTCACGAGGACGAAGTCCGAGTAATCCAGTAACTCCCACCAAATTAAAAGTCGTCTTTTGACGACTTTTTTTATGTACAAGTACTTCACTTACATATTATTTTCTGAAAAACTCAACAAATTTTACGTTGGCAGCACCCATGATTTACATCGTAGGGTTGAAGAACACAATCGTGGAAAAACTCCCTTTTCCAAACTGGGATTGCCCTGGCAATTAAAATATTATCAGGAATTTGATACTAGAAAGGAAGCGGTCCATCGTGAATTGGAGATTAAAAGAAAAAAAGACAATTTCACAATTCATTGCAGTTGATTTTTTATTTTCCATTTTGGCGGCCTGGGGCTGTTAATTGATCAGGGAAACCATAATCCGGTTTAATTTTTTTACCTTTGCCTTTCATCCTCAGTTCCCAGCCTGTGACCCTGAAACCAAAGGTTTTATTTCTGTCCGCGATATGGGGTATTTTATTCCTTGCAGGTTGTGCTGTAACTAAAAACATTCCCGAGAAGGATTACCTGCTGATTAACAACAGGTTCCGGATTGATACGAAGAAAGTTACTGCGGAAGAACTTGGAGGATACCTTCAACAGGTACCCAATAAGAAACTCTTCGGATTATTCCGCACCAACATTGCATTTTACAACTGGGGGAGCAAGGGTAAAGACACCAAATTCAAAAAATGGCTGCGTACAAAAGTCGGGTCGGCACCTGTAATCCTGGATACTACTCTGGTTTCTGTCGGAATGAAGCAGATGGGGATTTATCTCAGCAATAAGGGTTATTTCCAGTCACAACTCCATGATTCCATTGTTTATTCCCGTAAAAAAGCCTCAGTATTTTATATCATCCGGGCCTCGAAACCTTACCGGATACGGCGCTTCATGTATGCCATCCCAGATACCCAGCTCGCTTCATTCATCTACCGTGATACAGCCCGCTGCCTGATTAAAAAAGGGAGAAACTATGATTCCTATCTCCTAGACGATGAACGGACCAGGATTACCAATAAACTGCTTGATGAGGGGTTTTTCCGTTTTTCAAACAGTTATATTGCCTTCAGGGTCGATAGTACCATTGGCAGTAAACAAATGGATATCACCCTGGAAGTAACCAATCCGGTCGTACCTTCTCTGAAAAACTTCACCACCGTTATGGAATCTCACCATAAAAGATATTTTATCGATAAAGTTTATATTTATACTGATTTTGAACATATACAAACCGACACTTCGAGATATGACACCCTGATACGTACTTTTCAGAATGCAGACCGGAAGGGCCATCCAAGTACCTATTATTTTTTACACCACAACCGGTTTAAGGTCAAACAAAGAACCATTGCCCAATCTATTTTTATCTCTCCCGGCTCCTGTTATAATCTTGGCGATCTAAACCAAACTTATGCCCAGCTCGCAAGTCTTCAGGTGTTTAAATATATCAATATTCAATTTGAAGAAAGCCCCAGAATCCCCGATCTGAATTCCCCTCACCATGACCTGGTGGATGCCCGGATCCGTCTTGCCAACTCCCCTACCCAGTCTTTCTCCATCACCACGGATGGAACAAACTCGGGAGGGGCTCTCGGAATACAGGCAGGGCTGGGTTATCAAAACAGGAATATTTTCAGGGGAGCGCAACTGTTCCGTATCAATTTCAGCATTTCGGCCCAGGCTCAGGCCGTCAGTTCAAGTTCAGGAGGATCCAATCCTTTGTTTAACACCCTTGAACTGGGTGTCAATTCAAGCCTTACCTTTCCCCAGTTCCTTATCCCCATCCGGCCGGAAAAATTACCCAAGCATTTCAAGCCTAGAACCACCATCACCCTGGGTTACAATTATCAGCATCAGCAGGACTATGACAGACATATTTCGAATGTCAGCTTCGGATATAACTGGATTCAGAGTGAAAAACTGAAACACACGCTGAATCCAGCCGAAATAGCGCTGGTCAAAGTATTCCCGGATTCCGCCTTCTCGGCACTTCTGGATCAAACCACCGATAAACGGCTTAAAAACCAGTACACCAACCACCTGGTGGCAGGATTAAGGTACACCCTTACTTTCAATAACCAGGAAATGACAAAAAGAAAGGATTTTGTCTATATCCGGACAAATTTCGAAACCGGTGGAAATCTTTTTTATGCCATCAACAGTATTTTTAAATCCCCAAGGAACGATAACGGGAATTATACCCTTTTCCGGCTTCCATATTCCCAGTATATCAGACCGGATATTGATTTCAGATATTACAACCTGCTTGGAAAAAACTTTTCACTGGTATATCGTTTTTACGGGGGTATCGGGATTCCTTACGGCAATTCCAACTCCCTCCCGTTTGAAAAAGCTTTTTATGCCGGTGGCGCCAACGGAATGCGGGGGTATAAGATGTACTCCCTGGGTCCGGGAAGTTATCATAATGACACCCTGAGTGGCACTTACAACCAGATTGGTGACATTCAGCTGGAAGGTAATATTGAATTCCGTTTCCCGGTTTACAGGTTCATCAAAGGCGCCTTGTTTGTAGATGCCGGAAACATCTGGATACTTCATGATTCACCTGATCTTCCGGGAGGCGTTTTCAAGTTTAAAAATTACCTGAATCAGATAGCCATTGATTTTGGTGTCGGAATCAGGCTGGATTTCGATTTCTTCATTTTCCGCCTTGATCCGGCCATTCCGATTCGGGTTCCCTGGTATCCGGCCAACGACCGATGGTATTTCAATAAGATGCAACTGAAAGACATCGTTTGGAATTTCGGTATCGGTTACCCGTTCTAAAAAAAACGCCCGGTTTTAAACCCGGACGCTCCATTTATTAACCAAAAATCCTAATGTGAATATATCAGGGCGTTATTACGATAGCCTGAAAGGCTTTTATACCAGTCGGGATATTGGACACCTGAACTTTCAGCCCATGCATTGAATTTAAGATAAGCCTGGTTGACCGGGTTTCTTTCAATCACATAACTGAATCTATCTGCAATATTGATAGCCCAAGGGAGATTGTTGGTCGTTTTATAATACCTTCCGCTGGCCGGTTTGCTGTCATCATTCTGTGTCCCGAAATCCGAACCATTGACCTTATCGGTAGGAGGTTTATCCGAAAGGTGAACTTCCCTGTTGCGGTTCCTGTTAACGATAATAAACGGATTGTAGGGAGGGGTTCCCATGATTGCCTGAGAAACCGGGCTGGTCATATTGATCGTGAGCCTCATCGTATCCGGCGTAATGTATGGCTGGCCGGGATCCGTATTGGTTCCTGTCCCCCCGGGAGAAGGCAGTCGGTCATAAGCATCATCATAAGGGATAATGACCGCTTTTGTCTGTCCGGTTTCACAATTATTAGCGCCCACGGTGATCAGGCCATGCCTCAAATCAATTCCTGTTACACTTGCAATATCTGCAGGAGTTACCGGCATCTGGAACCCGAAGGCATTGTGTAAACTTGCTCCCATGGCTTCTGTTATAAGTGTTGCTTTCACCTGCACCACTTTATTTTGAGCATTGGTAATCTGATTAAAACGATAAGAGATTACCAGGTCATTGAAATCATAATCTCCTTTCCCAGGCCATAAGTCTTCAAAAGCAAGGGAACTATATGTTGTTTGACTTGGATACCAGTTGTTGAAGGCTTTGGTTGGATCGTTTGGATAATCATCAAAAACATCGGGGACACCATCACCATCGGCATCAGGCTGGGTAGTATGTACGGTAGGCATTCCATCGGTATTAATACCATACACCGGATTTGCCTTAATATATAAAATTCCATCATTAAAATCCTGGTCAGATCCCTGATCCCTGCGCCAGTCTTCAAATCCAAACATAATAGAGAAACGGGTGGGATCCTGTAATAAAACGGTATGTTTTTTCAGAGAGGGATCTGTTTCGGGATTAAGCGCAGAAACAGAATAAATCCTGTAATTCCCATTACTAATGCTGGAGCCGGTCCACCCATTCGCAAAAATGACCCAACCAATACTTTTTCCAGCCGGAAAACGACCGATATATACTTTATTCCCGGGATTCAAGCCCCCGCCGCTTCCTGAATTTGATAAATTCGGAAAAACCACTTTGATTGAATCGATCTGACTGGCAGAAGTTGGAGGATTATTTGTGGGGAATGTGAAAAATCCCACAGAATTTGTCCAGCCAGCACCTTCTGTAATATAGGTAACCCAGACATCGCAAAGCACGTCCAATGCCAGGTTATTCGGAGCAGTATTGGCCAGGTATTGAGGGTGATAAACAGGGACCGGCTGCTGCTCGGGTAAGGAAGCGTTCATATCATTCAACATGGCAGCATTCACCACATCATTTACAGGTTCCAAATAATTTGGAACACCATTCGAGTTGAAGGTCCCCATATAATAAACACCACTTAGCGGACTTGGAATAAGCCCTTCTGATGATTTCACTTTAACAGGATTGGGTACAAGGCCTCCAAAGATGCCTGTAACTTTATTTCCAATGATGGAAAGCGTTTGTTCGTGAATCAATCCCAGGTAGGTATTGGTTACTGTGACTTCATTCAAAGATGAGGGTATGGTCTGGGTAACCGCCCATAAACCTGATGCATCGGTCACTCCGCTGAACATAAGGACTCCACCTGCATCCGGACTGGCAGTATAAACGTTGAACCTGACATTATTAAGCGGATTATCCTGATTATCGCGGGCGATTACCGAAATGGAAACTGTCTGAAATGTAGACCAGTCGAAATTCTTCGCAACCACCAGCTCATCCATTGGCTTTAGATTATCTGAAGGGCCCTGGTTGTCAGGGTTTTTTTTACAAGAACCCAGGATTACCAATCCTGCAAAGAGCGCGAATATTGCAACAGAAAAATGTTTTCCTGCTGAAATACTGAATATTGCTTTCATATTTATCATATTTATTGCAAAAATGTGCATTATGCATTCACTGTCCAAGGATGAATTCGTAGCTGTTGCTGTTTAATTTGTATTTGTAGCCCCCCTGTCTCCCATTTCCACCAAAATAGGATTACAATTTCGTACTTTTCAGCTCCTGCGTAGCGATGAGGCGGTCGTATTGTTCTCCCGTCCCGCGGAAATAAACATACACCGTATATTCATTTTCAGTTTCCCAGTGACTTCCTTCGATCATGGATTCGTCTCCCGTTTTCAGGCCTTTTTCAAGAAATACATAAACGTAGTTATAATATCCCTGTTTTAAAAACAGGTTCTTTTCAAAGCCTTTTCTGTCGGAATTATAATTCATCACGCCCCCCGGATCAAGTTTCCAGGAGGTCAGCTCGCCAAGAATGTGCATGTCTCCGTTGACCGGATTGGCCGGAAAAGGAAGAAAGAAATGGATCCAGGCATAATCCGCTTCAATTTCACTATCATTGGCATGATCCTCGTTTTTAATGAAAAACCTGCCGTTTATTTCCTGGTCGAAAGTGTAATTTTTAAAGGTCCTCGGTTGATCCGGGAGCAGAATTACCTGATTGGTGGTGTCATAATAAATCCTTGAAATGCGTTCCGATTGATAAACCAGGCTTTTGGTGTCGAAATTCCTGAACTCATTTCCCCCTTCAAACACATTGTATTCATCGTATCGGTAATCAAGTTCATCCCCTCGGATGAACCGGGGTTGGATGCCGCGAAGGGCATTGTCCCAACGGCCATTCTGCTGAACAACCACTTTGATTTCCCTCCTGACATCAGAAACCTGAAAACCATGAAGGTGAACCTGGAAATCGATCTGCTGAAAAGTATTCCTGATCTCCATTCGGGAAGCCTGAACGATATTGCCGGTAATACCGACCTCCGTTGTTTCCGTTACCATAAAGCGCCGGGTTAAGGAAGGCCTGGATGGATCTTCAGTATAAACGATCATCAGATAATTTCCCGAGATTTTCGGACGCATGGTGGAGGTTGGAAAAATAGCGGTATAATGGGTATACAATACGGTTGTATTGTAGGAATTGGCATAATCCTCTATTGTCTCTTCCGAATATCCTTCAATGTATTCCGAAACCATCAGGTCGGCAGAAGTGGTCCAATCCGCTTCACAATGAAGAATGGTATATCTATACCGCTGGTTCCCGGCATTCAGGTCGTCAAAAGAAAGTTTCAGGCGTTCACCAGAATTAAGCGTGATAACGGGAGCAGATAAATCAAAGCCTTCACGGTAGAACTGAACGGTTTCAATACCCGTTTGATAAATCCTGTTTTCATTGGGTAAGTTTCCCCCTTTGCAGCTAAATCCAAAAAGAATGAACGTCAGCGGAATGCCCGAAAGGCAGTGTTGCAAATAATTTTTCATCGTAGTAATTCCTGACTCCTTACACCTAACTAATTTTCATCTGTCTCCTGAATTCAGCGCAAATGATGGAGGCAGCCATCGAGGCATTCAGCGATTCTGCTTTCCCCTGGTCCATTCTTCCATAAAAAGGAATGCTGATCTTTCGCGTGATAAAGGGCAACAGCCGGTTTGAAATTCCCCTCGATTCATTTCCGATCAGCAGCAAGCCATGTGAAGTGAGATTCTGGTTATACAGATTCTCGCCTTCAAGCAGGGCACCGTAAACAGGCATTTCCCCGGAAACTTCCTTCAGCAGATTTTCCAGTTCCGTATAAATCACTTTTACCCTGGCAATGGAACCCATGGTTGCCTGCACTACTTTCGGGTTGTACAGATCAACCGAAGAAAGGGAACAAAAAACAGTGTTTATCCCAAACCAGTCTGCAAGGCGGATAATGGTTCCCAGGTTTCCGGGGTCGCGGATATCGTCAAGCGCCAAAGATAATGAGCGGGTGAGTTGGTAAGTTGGTGAGTTGATGAGTGCCTGATACCTCAAAGCTGCAGGATCAGGTTCTCGCATTTTTACAACTGCAAGAACCGGGCTTGGATTGCTGAGTGCTGAAATCCTTTCCATTTCATAGGGGGAAATTTCAAACAGGGGGATGCCCTTTTCTTCAACCTCTTCACGGTTATCAAAGATCCACGCTGAGTTTGCATAAATTTCCGGAATGATAAATTCGCTGTGAATCAAATCCAGCACCAGTTTATGACCTTCGGCGGTAAACTGACCGGATTCCTCCCTGTACTTCTTGAATTTCAGGGCAGTAATTTGTTTGATCTGCTTGTTTGACAACATAAAAAATCCCGGTATTGATTGGATACCGGGATAAAGGTAAGGAAAAATACCGTACAGGCTATTCTGCGAAAACCTCAAAGGTGATTTCAATTTGCACTTCTTTGTGCAGAATAATTTTCGCCTTGTATGTTCCCAATTCCTTGATATGTTCGTGGTCGATATGAATTTTTTTTCGGTCAATCTCGAAGTTGAATTGGTCTTTCAGGGCCTGGGCAATCTGAATGGTATTTACAGAACCAAAAATCTTTCCCGATTCGGCAGCTTTTGCGCCTATTTTCACCGTCAGATTCTGCAAACTTGCAGCGAGGTCTTCCGCTGAGTTCTTAACCTTGGCTTCTTTATGTGATTTTTGTTTCAGTACTTCAGCCAGGATTTTTTTATTGGTACCTGTGGCCAGAATTGCGATTCCCTTCGGGATCAGATAATTTCTGGCGTAACCTGGTTTTACGTTGATCGTTTCGTTGGCATATCCCAGATTGGGAATATCCTGCTTTAAAATTACTTCCATGTTTGCCCTCCCTTATTTTAATAAATCACCTACATAGGGCAGTAAAGCGAGGTGCCTTGCCCGTTTAATTGCCTGTGCCACTTTCCTTTGATATTTTGTGGAAGTACCGGTAATTCTGCGGGGCAGAATTTTACCCTGTTCATTCACGAACTTCAGCAGGAAGTCTGCATCTTTATAGTCGATATACTTGATTCCGCTTTTTTTGAAACGGCAGTATTTCTTCTTTTTGGTATCAACCGTGATGGGGGTTAAATACTTAATTTCTCCAGATTGTTGCGTTGCCATGTTACTTTTCTTTAAGGATTAAGATTCTTTTTCAGCTTTTGCTTTTTCCGTTTTCGCCTTATTGCGCTTTTTCTCGCTGTATGCAAGCATATGCTTATCAAGCACAACGGTCAGAAAACGAAGAACACGTTCATCACGCTTAAAAGTAACTTCCCAGTCCTTGATCAGGGTGGGTTCGGCTTTGAATTCAATCAGGTGATAAAACCCGCTTGATTTTTTCTGAACGGGATAGGCAAGCTTTCGCAATCCCCAATGGTCCTCGTATACGATCTCAGCGCCTTTGCTGACGAGGAACTTCTGATACTTTTCTACCGTTTCCTTCATCTGTTCATCAGACAAAACGGGAGTCATAATGAAAACGGTTTCGTACTGTTTTAACATTTCTCGTTGATTTTAATTAATTTATGGTTTTAAAAAGGTCTGCAAAGGTACAAGGATAATTTTAAATTACAAGGGAAAATTTATCCGGATTCCACGGGATGGCAGATGACGGATAACGGGTTGCGGATGACAGATGTATACAATCCGGTATCCGTCATCTGCCATCTGTTGTCTTTTCAAGCAAGACGGTGGCATAGGCAGAAATTCCTTCTTCCCGGCCAATGAAACCCAGGTTTTCACTGGTTTTGGCCTTTACAGTTAGCTGATCAGCAGACAGGTTGAGAATCTGCGACAGCGTATGTTGCATGACAGGAATAAATGTTTGAATTTTAGGCCGCTGAAGCACGATGGTCGTGTCGATATTGCCGATGGCGAACCCCCGGGTACAAATCATTTCCAGGGTTTTCCGAAGCAGGATTTTGCTGTCAACGTTTTTATACTGAGGATCAGAATCGGGAAACTGGAAGCCGATATCGGGCAATCCGGCAGCTCCTAGCAGCGCATCAATAATCGCATGGATCAGAACATCTGCATCGGAATGGCCCAGCGCGCCTTTTTCATGAGGAATGCTCACCCCTCCAAGCATCAAATCGCGACCCTCTGTCAGTTTATGTGTGTCGAACCCAAAACCAACTTTGATTTTCACCGTTTCATTGTTTTTCAATTCGCCAACTCGCCAACTCACCAGCTCACCAACTTAATTGGTTCCTGCTTCCTTCGCTTTACTTCCGATTTTATCAAAGTTGAATAAAAGGGTAAACTGCAGGGTGTTTTGCAAAGGATTGTTATTTTTAACCGGGATGAGATAAGAAAAATCCAGACCAAACACATTATACCGCAGTCCGGCGCCCAGGGTAAAGAACTGTCGATCTCCCTTGTATTTTGATTCATAAAAATACCCGGCACGGATGGAAAACAGTTTGTTATACCAGTATTCTGCTGATGCCGCAACATTGATTTCCTGAATTTCTTCCTTGAACCCGTAAGGAGCATCATAGAAGGACTGTATCATACCCTGCACAACGGAAACATTTGGATTCTTTCCTTTTTTGATCACTTTTCCCCCATCCGGACCCACAGAATCAGGCCAGTAAATCGGAGGAGTGGGTACCAGCAGTTTGCTGAATTCAACACCAAAAGAAAGCCGGTTATATTCATCAAGATCCATGGTAAAAGATGGACCCAGGCGAAGGGTTGTGGGAATAAAGTCGGGGAAAACGGTGGAACTGCTGTAGGAAATTTTTGATCCTATATTGCTGATATTCAAACCGAGATCAATCCAGGCCCCAGTCAATCCCTTAATTTCCAATTCTTTATGATAATATAAAGCGATATCAGCCGCTCCCGACATCCCCGGACGGGTTTCAATCGTCCCGTTATAACCCGGTGTCAGGTTTGAATAAATGAATTTTCCCACGATCGCTCCTGAAAAGGAGGGGGAGAATTTCCTGGCATAAGTGGCATCAATCACAAATTCGTTGGGCTTATAACTTCCCAGGTCCTGACCCTGATCTCCTGTATAATTGACTTCACCCATGGAAAAGAACCTCAGGGAGGCGGCAATGGCCTGCTTATCACCGAGTTTACCAAAACCCACCACGGAAGCAAGTCCGATGTCATTTACAAGTCCGCGCAACCAGGGTACATAGCCAACCCCGAAACCGAAAGCTTTGTCGGCAAATGCATACTTTGCCGGATTCCAGAATATTGAATAGGCGTCTGGAGTGGAGGAAACACCCATATCACCCAGACCTCCTCCGCGGGCATCAGGGGCAATGGTAAGAAAGGGTACGGCGGTCGTAATTACATTGGGCTGCTCGCCGTCCTGTCCAAAAGTACGGGTCAATACAAGCATCAAACTGCATAATAAAAAATATCGAATCTTCATCTTTCGGGTTTCTATCATTATATTTAACTTGATTTAAATTAGAGAAAGTAACGTATAACTTTTACATATATTGCCTGTGAAAGTAGAATTAGCCTGCCTTCGGGGGAATCTACCTTATAATCACCAGTTTCTGTGAAGCCTCTCCGTATGCACCCCTTGCACCCTTGAATTTTATCTTATACGGATAGATTCCGCTGCTCAGTTTCCTGCCGTTCTTATCGGTACCATCCCAATAAAACAAACCCGGTTCTTCCGGATTATCCAGATATAAATAGCTGAGAACCTGCACAGGCTGTCCCTGGATATTATAGATCATGATTTCCACCGAAAGGGGTCCGGTTCCTTTTACGGGATTAAAATGGAAAACAGTATGGTCGAACAAAGGATTCGGGTAATTCAGAATGTCTGTAACACTCAGGTTCGGAGTCACCCTGAAAGTAATTTCCTTTTCTGCAGGATTATCAAACATATCCCAAGCCCTGATCAGCAGCCTATGCTCTCCGACCGCAAGGTTTGAAAAAGCGTAGGTCAGGCTGCCCCTCGTAAAACTTCCGAAATCGGGACGGTAGTATTCATTGAGCACGATGAGGTGTGCAGCGTCTCCATCAAGAACCGCAGTAATCTCATGCCCGATTCCCAGTCCGATATGGTTTATTCCGTTGGTATCAAAAAGATCCACGATCAGGAAAGGACTGAAACTCGTTGCTCCTCCTGAAACAAAACTACGGTCATTCATATAAATCCGGATATCGGGGCCTTCATTTTCAGGGTCAATGTTGCTGTTCCTGCCCCCCATCACCTGCTCTTTGAAACCAGCCGCGTCGTTCACCCCATTCTGGGCATAATAACTCAATTTCCCTTTCCCGAACTGAATCGCAATATCCTTGGGAAGTATGAAAGAAAATGTGAATTCTCCATTTTCAACTGCAGAAGATCCGGCATGCAGCAGGCTGTTTTGCATTTTAAAGTCGGCCGGATAACTGTCGGATGTGTTTCCGAGGGTGGTGTAGATCACCGGTTTGTCAAAAACTTTTGTCGCGATTTCACCGTTGAATGTCGGGATTTTCAAACCTGCCTCATCTTCAATAATGCCTGATACGCTCACAGTGGAAAGCCCCAGCAGGGTATCGGCATCATTGGCCGGCCGGTTGTTGATGGTCAGGGTTTTCACATGGTATTTTGGAAAAGCGATCTCCTGAGCCGGGTCGCCAAGAAGGACAAAATTCCGGATATTGTTATTATTTCCATTTTTGTTTTTTGATATCCTGATCAGATCTCCCATGCTCAGATAACGTCCATCTACATGATCCATCAGGTGGCGGAAAAAACTGGTATCGAGACGAAAGTTGGAGGTTGAGAGTGCAAGCCGGGTGGTGGAATAAAGGGCAATCGCTCCCCCGTTCGGATGGAGTATAACCATTTCCCCTGCCGACAGTCGTTCAGGATTATCAAAGCGGCTGAATTCACAGGTTGCCGTGACAAACACCGGCAATTTTGAGAAATTCTTCCAGCCGTTGATATCGCCTACAGTCAGAGTTTTTTCAGCACTCCAGCCATCTTCCCCGCCATGTCCGGTATAGTTAATGATCAGACTTCCCCTGGAAACAGCCTGATTGATTGCCCTGGTGGCATCAGGAAAACGGCTTCCGCCAGGAATCATAACAATGGGATAGGCGTCAAAATATATTTTATTGACATTGAACAGGGGATATTTTGTATCCACGATCCTTGAAAGTTCCTGGGCTTGCTCAAAATGGAGGTTGTCATTTTCATCATCTGCCACAAAAGTGATCACATTCCTCCAGTCCGATAAAACAGAATCTCCAGCAGTAGCATAATGTATGATTTTATCCATTACTTGCCGGGCTTCTTCAGCGGTGGTCACCGGAAACCTTCCGATCCCGATATCAATGTCGCCATTGGAATCCACTCCTTCATTGTCGCCCATAATCCCGAAATAATCATCGGTAACATACGTGCCAACAAATTTAAGCGACTCCATCGACTGATAAGTGGGAACCATGTTGTTGTTTCCCGGAATCCGGTGTTTCGGATCATAAGATCCATCGCCGAAAAGCAGCAAATATTTAGGTGAATGATCAGGCTGACCCCTGTCGTAAAGCATTTTCATATAATCACGGATGGCGGTAAGATCCTGCTGTCCGGATGCAAATTCATTATAAACCTGGGTGGTAGTGACCACATCCACTTTAATTCCCGACTTGGTCCTGTGGAAATCGGCCAGGAGGTTGGCCTGAGATAAAAAGGAAGGATGGGTGACAATCACCATTTCACCCGGGTCATTGCCATGCAGGTTTTGATTCTCAACCGGGCCGATCAGGCTTACCGGATCGAAAAAGGATCCGTTAAATGCAACAAACTCCCGAAGAGAATCAGTAGGAAGGCGGTAAATATAGAGGGAATCGGTAAGTGTCCCCAGAATGTTCAGAATATTTCCCGGATCGGTAATGTCCCAGACTTTCATTTCAGGGGTTGCATTCCTGATCTGAAACCTGGTGATGCGTCCCGGGGAAACCGAGTTGACATCCCTGAAGAACAATTGCGGAGATTTAAAAACAAGATAACGCAGGCAGTTCACTTCCAGATAATTCAGCCAGCCAAGCGCGGATTCTTCGGGTAATGTATACCTCAGACCCAGGGAGAAATCAGGTTTCAGTTTTGAAAGCTGAGATTGCTTGACTTTCAGTTTTCCGTAATAATACAAATTGTTGGGATCCGTTCCCTCCACCTGCAGGGAATCAACCACGGTCCCGTTTTGAGTCAGAATAAACCTGCTGATTGGAGCTGACCTGGCAGAAACATAGGTCCTTACAATTACCGGAGAAGTTGAATCAGCATCGGGCATCGGAAAAGGAAATTCGCATTGGGTTCTGTCCTTACTGAAAACTTCTCCATACCAAATCCTTCCTGAACGGATGAGGTTAAGCTGATCTTCGTCATGAAAAACATGCTCATTAAAGCGATACGAGATGTTGGTCGTGGTTGAATCTGTGGAAGCCTGATCCTGAATTCTTTTTCCGGGACCGATATCTGCATTGATAAAATAATAGGTTGAATCAGAAAACAGGTTTTTCTGGTGGTTAAAGGTTGACAGAACGGGATCAAAAAGCCATATATCCGGAGCCTCTCCATAAAATATAAAATAATCGTCAGGATCGAAATGACCATCTCCCCCGTCAAAAACCCGGATGCTGTTTTCCCGAAGGTCGTCGATGCGGGGGCTTCCGTTCAGTTCAGGCAACATTCCTCCCCCGTTTCCATAGAGGCGGATGTTAGCCGGATTGATGCGGGAGGGATCCATTCCCATCGTCAACATATCCTGGTAAGTTACTTTAAAAAGCCCGGATTTTGTGACTGCAATCTTATACCAGTGCCCGCTGGCTAGTACTGAAATATCCTTATGCAGAACTCCGGAAAAAGCCAGTACCGGAAGCAAAAAAGATAAAATGATCAGACGTGTTTTCAAGGACATTTTTATAAAGTTTGCAAAGGTATACAATTAACGAATGACTATCAATTTGGAAGAAAGGTGACTGGAAGTTCCATTTGGCAAAGTCATCAGTACATGATATACATAAGTTCCGGAGCTGATTTTCCAGCCCTGGTCTGTTGTTCCGTCCCAGCTCACCGGTTCCACTCTGTATCCGTCGGAATACAGGTTTTTCCGGATTGTCTTCAGCAGGGCACCATAAAGGTTATAGATCCTAATTTCCACATCAAGGGTCTGGTTAACCTGGTTGGTTTCAAAAGAAAAGGTGGTGTGATCCTTCATGGGATTTGGATAGTTGATCAGATGCTGGAAAGCAAATTCGGCGGAGGGGATCACCAGGAAATCGATACCCGTTTCAGAAGAATTATTATAAACATCCCATACCTTCAGTGTCAGATGATGGGAGCCGTCAGTCAGGGCGCTCAGGGGATAAGTAATTACGCCACTCTTATAAGTATTCAGATCCGACACATAATAATCATTTAAAATAAACGGATAGCTGGTCCGGTCGTCGAGGACAGCCGTAATGTCGTGGCCAATCCCATTCCCGACCGTATTGATGCCCGACTCATCACTCACATCGGCCAGCATCAACGGAGTCTGGCTGGTAATCCCGCCGGAAACAAAATTCCGGTCATTCATGTACAGTTTAATCAGGGGTCCCTGGTCGTCAATAATGGCTTCATTATTATAACCTCCGACAATGATGTTGTCGTCATAACCATTCGCGTCGGTATCCTCATTCCTTGCGTAATAACTTATCTTTCCGAAACCATATTTATATGCGATATCTTTAGGAACGATGAAAGTAAAATAGAAATCACCGTTTATAACATCGACCTTTCCCTTATATACCGGATTTTTCCTCAGGTAGAATTTAACGGGGGGAAGTCCATCATTCCCCTTTGTGTATATTTCCGAAGCCTTGTCATAAACCGTTGGGAAAAGAGTTCCGTTGAAAGTATTGACTTTCTGACCCAGCGCATCCTGAATTTCCCCTCTGATGGTTATTTCTGAAAGCGCCCTGAGGGTATCGGGAAGGACCACCGGCTGGTGATTGTTTACGATGGAAGTGGTCACCACATCGAGACGGGGATAAGCCATTTCGAGCGCCGGATCACCCAGGAGTGCAAATTTCCGGGCATTCGCGTTGGCTCCCATATTGTGCTTGGACAGCACGATCAGATCGCCCATTTTATGGTATGCACCATTGGTTTGGTTAAAAACATTGTTGTAGAAATTCACCGAGAGGGTTTTATTCGAGCCGGCAAATGTCAGCCGTGTGGTTGAAAACAAAGCAATCCCACCTCCTGTTTGATTCAGGAATACGTCTTCTCCCGCTGAAACCCTTTCGGGATCATCAAACCGGCTGAATTCGCAGGTAGCAGTCATGAAGACCGGCATCCGGTCAAAATTTCTCCAGGATTTGATATCCGGAACCTCAAGCACCCTTTCATGAGCCCATCCCACTTCGCCTCCATGACCGATGTAATTCATGATCAGGGCTCCTTTTTCAACCCTTTTATTAATGGCATCATTAACCTCAGGATAACGGGCGCCTCCCGGAGTGGAAACCTGGGTATAACTGTCGAGGTAAATTTTATCCGTGTTATAATCCGGATGACCCGTTTCTATCATTCCGGCAAGATCTTCCGAGTCATTGATAAACAGATTGCCTCCCTCATCCTGATCGTCAGCTACAAAGCAAACCACATTTCTCCAGTCATTTTTCACAGAATCTGAGTTGGAACAATAATGAAACACTTTTTCAATGGCTGATTTCGCTTCATCAGGAGTATCCACAGGGAATCTTCCCACGCCAAGATCAACTTCACCTACCGATCCCTGGCCTTCATTATCATCCATCAGAGAAAAAAAGTCATCAGTAGCATAGGAGCTGATGGGATCCAGTGAATTTTCAGACTGGTAGGCAGGTACGAAGTTTGTATTATTTTTTATCCTGTTCTTAAAATCATAGGAAGCATCTCCAAAGAAAAGAAGATATTTCGGTTCTTTCCCCGGAATGGCCTTGTCATACATCAGCTTCACGAAATCCCTGATGGCGCTCACATCCTGCGACCCGGAGGAAAATTCGTTATAAATCTGCTCCGGCAATACGGTTAGTACGCTCAGTCTGCTATGCTGACGATGAAATTCAGCCAGTTTTTCCGCTTCTGCCATGAATACCGGAGGCGAAACAATGATATAATCCACTATTTCATGTCCATGCAAATCCTGGTTGGGAACAGCCCCGGCAAATTCAGGACTGTAAAAGGCGCTGCCATCGAAGGCCAGGAATTCACGGATGGTATCGGTAGGAACCCGAAAGATTTCCCTGTTCCCCTCATTCTTAGAACCGATGCGAACGATGTTCCCTCCGCTGGTAACATCCCAGATTGTAATGGCCTGCCCCTGTCCGGTAAGGGTAAATTCACTGATTTTCCCCGATGAGGCCCCAGCCATTGAGCGGAAGGGCATCTGGGACCCCGACATTTTAAGCAGGCGCTTTGCATTGATCTCCAGATAATTCAAATAACCATTGGCATTGATGTTGCTTTTATTGAAGGTCACCCTGACATCGATCACGGGGCTGGTGGATTTAAAATCTGCAGAACCGCTTCTTTCAATGGCGTATTCGTCGGTGTACTGGGAGCCGGTTGCAGGCACCATTACACTGAAAATGCCCGTCGATTTTACGCTCACGGTAAAAGAGGTGCTTCCTGAGGTGGAACGCGCAGCCACTACAGCCCTGAGGTTCAGGGCAGCGGAAGTATCAAGGTCGGCAAAACTGAATGAATAATTTCTCGAGGTAGTCAGATCAAAATTTTCCTGGTCGTACCATTGCTGGCCAGATTTAATCAGGTTTATATTGTCTTTTTCATAAAAGGAATAATCATTGAAAGTATGGATCAGATTGGTAGCCGGGGTTGTGGTGGAAGCTTCAAATCCCACGCGTTTTCCCGGTCCGTTGTCAAAATTCAAAAAATAATAGGTCCGGTCGGAATAAATATTTTTTATATGATGGAACAGGTTGTCCTGCTTTTTATTGAACCATATATCGGGTGATGCCCCATAAAAAAGAATATAGTCGCCCGGGTCAAATTTTCCGTCCGCTTCTCCCGCAACAAAAATAGCGTTCTCAACAAGGTCGTCAGCCCGGGGTGCACTGTTGGCTTCGGGGAGCATCCCACCTCCGTTTCCATAAATACGAATGTTCTTTGGATTGATGACCGAAGGATCAATATGGGCATTTTTAAGGTCGTTATACGTAAGCTGATAAATCCCGTTACTGCTGACTGCAAATTTGTACCAGCTACCTGAAGCCAGCACCGAATTGGCAGCGTGGGCAATCGTCTTTTTTGTCAGGGCCGGACGCTGAATTTCCATAACATCCATTTCCAGGCTGAAAGAAACCAGTCGTTCGATCTGCCCGCTCAGGGGATTTCGTCTGATTGGCAAAATACTTACTTCCAGAAAAGGGATCTTACGCTGAACAGATAATGTATGAAAAAGGAGGCAGCTTGTCTGCAACGGGTCCCTGTTGCGAATCCCTGCAACAATGGTATCGGGGATGGGCATAAATACCAGGTCATGTAAAGTGATGGAAACCAGGCTGTCTTCTTTGTTCTTCAAAGGAAATGATTCAATATAAAATGGAAGCAATCCGAATCCGTCGCGCAGGCCTGAGCCTTCAAATGATAAAAAACTTGACTGCGGCGCCCCTTCCGAACGGACTTGCTGATCCCTGTCCCATTTTATTTTCCGGCCAAAATCAATGGAAGCTGCTTGTAAATGAGCACATGCAAGCAAAAACCCCATCAGAAAAAATACCGAAACCGGTCTCCGGGGTGAAAATATTTTTTTTACATCCATGATCAGGCTTTTATTAGAAAGACAATCTTTCCGGCAAAAGGTTTGCTAAAAGAAAAATTTCCGGGATTAATATTTTAAATCTTTTAACGTTATTGCAGGGTGAATATTGTCATAGAGCGGAGACATAAATCTATTTTTTTCGTATTATTGCAAGTTATATAATAAATGGCATAGCCCTCTTCCATGCTGAAAAAATTTGCTCTGATTGTTTTTTCATTTCTTGGTTTGGTAAATTCGGGGGTTTTTGCTCAGGATCCTGCTTTTTCACAGTTTTATGCAAACCCGCTTTACCTCAACCCAGCCCTCGCAGGGGCGAATGTTTGTCCCCGTATTATCGGGAATTACCGTAATCAGTGGCCTTCGCTTGGAAAAGCTTTTAATACGTATAATGCATCTTATGATCAGTATGTAAATTTCCTGCATGGAGGGGTAGGTTTAATTTTTATGGCCGACAGGGCCGGGGGCGGGAATCTGAACACCACCACCATCAGCCTGGTTTATACCTATAAATTCCAGATCACCGACCGGCTTTTTGCAAGCACGGGAGTGAAAGTGGGTTATTATCAGCGTCACCTCGCCTGGGACAACCTGATTTTCGGGGATCAGATCGACCCTTTGAACGGCAACATTAAACCCTATACGGATGAGAAACCGCCCGATCACAGCACGGTTGGAGTCCCTGATTTTTCAGCCGGTGTTTTTCTTGGGTACGATGATTTGGTATATGGAGGCATTTCTGTGGATCATTTATCCCAGCCCGATGTCGGTTTTTATACCGACAACACCACAAAACTATATATGAAGTTCACTGTTCATGCCGGTTCTGTGATAAACCTGCGGAAAGGAGGTTCGGATGAAGAACGCGAATTCTCCATTTCTCCCAATGTTTTATATCAGCAGCAGTTCAAATTTCATCAGTTGAATATTGGTTTTTATTTGACCATTGATCCGTTTATCGGTGGATTATGGTTCCGCCATAACTTCGAAAATGCGGATGCTTTGATTCCCATGTTAGGAATTCATTATAAAAATTTACATCTTGCCTACAGTTATGATTTTACGGTTTCAAAGCTGAAAGGCGCGACTGGCGGGGCTCACGAGATATCCGCTTCCTGGCAATTTCCATGTATAGAAAAAAGAAGACATATCAGGGCAATAAAATGCCCAAGATTTTAGTTATATATTTGCAAAAATTTTCACAACATGAAAGTTAAAAGAATGTTTCATGTAAGCGTCCTGGTTGTTGCCATCGTCTTACTGGGGGCCTGCAAAAAAGAAGGATCCCGTACCACAGGTTGGGATTATAACAATCCGAAAAACGGAGGTTTTGAAGTCAGGGGTTTTCAGGAACAGCAAACTGGTCCCGGCCTGGTCTTTATTGAAGGAGGCACTTTTACCATGGGTCAAACTCAGGATGATGTCATGTTCGATTGGAACAACCAGCCCAAGCGTGTGACCGTAGCCAGTTTCTACATGGATGAAACGGAAGTCAGAAACCTGGATTATATTGAGTACCTGTACTGGCTCAACAGGGTTTATGGTACTGATTACCCGGGTGTTTACCGTAAAGCTTTACCGGACACCCTCGTCTGGCGCAATAAATTGTCGTACAATGAACCCCTGGTGGAGTATTATTTCCGCCATCCTGCTTACCGGAATTATCCGGTGGTAGGCGTAACGTGGGTGCAAGCCAATGATTATTGTGCCTGGAGATCCGACCGCGTCAATGAGATCCTGCTGATAAAAAAAGGAATCCTTGCCATGGATCCTGCCCAGAAAAATGAAAACAATTTTAACACCGAAGCATACCTTGCCGGACAATATGAAGGACTGGTTGACAAACCACTGCCCGACCTGAATCCCAACGGTACAGGAACGCGTAAGGTTAAAATGGAAGACGGCATCATGCTCCCGAAGTATCGCCTCCCGACCGAAGCGGAATGGGAATATGCAGCCCTGGGATTGATTGGCAATACCCTGTATGAAAGGGTCGTAGAAAAGAAGAATTATCCCTGGAACGGCAATTTTGTCCGCACCAACGAATCAAAGTATTACGGAAGTTTTATGGATAACTTCAAAAGAGGTAAAGGCGACTATATGGGCGTTGCCGGCAACCTGAACGACGGAGCCGATATCCCCGCTCCATGCGGATCCTACTTCCCCAATGATTATGGCTTGTATAATATGGCCGGAAATGTGAGTGAATGGGTTCTGGATGTTTACCGGCCTCTGAATCCTTATGAGGTTTCCGACATCCGCCCTTTCCGTGGAAATATCTTCACGACCCCTCAGCGTGATGCCGAAGGATTTCTTGCCGAAAAAGACAGTCTTGGACGTTTGAAGTCCCGACCCATTACCACTGCAGAAGCCATGAACCGTAAGAACTACCGCCAGGCCGATAACATCAATTATCTGGATGGCGATTTTGCTTCAAGCATTGATAACAATGTGTGGAAAGACTCCTCCAGCGCTGCATCTACCAACCTGATGTATGAGTATGGCGTTTCTTCTCTCATTACCGACCATGCAAGGGTTTACAAAGGCGGAAGCTGGAAAGATCCTGCTTATTACCTTAGTCCGAGCATGCGCCGTTACCTGGATGAAAACGATGCCTCTGATGCGATCGGCTTCCGTTGTGCCATGACCCGCGTCGGTGGCGCCATTCCCGGAAAATAGCATGCCAGATCAGATCGATTATCTTTATACCATTTTTCTTGAACACCCGGTAATTTCGACGGATAGTCGGAAAATAGAACCCGGGTGTTTATTTTTTGCCCTCAGGGGCGAATCATTCAACGGCAATCAATTTGTCGCAAAGGCGATGGCAGAAGGAGCCTCTTTTGCCATCGTGGATGATCCTTCCGCACAAATCAATGAGCGCTGCATCCTGGTCGAAAATGTACTTACCAGCCTTCAGAACCTTGCCCGGCATCATCGCCGGCAATTTTCAATCCCGCTCATTGCAATCACAGGAACCAATGGAAAAACCACCACCCGGGAATTATGCAATGCGGTTCTTTCTGAAAAATATATAACCCTCTCCACCCTGGGTAATCTCAACAACCACATAGGAGTTCCGCTTACCTTGCTCAGGCTTCGGCCGGATACCCAAATAGCCGTGATCGAAATGGGCGCAAATCATCCCGGAGAGATTGATTTCTTATGTAACATCGCCCTTCCCGCTTACGGCTTAATCACCAATGTCGGGAAAGCACATTTAGAAGGATTTGGAAGTTTTGAAGGCGTGATCCGGACAAAAACCGAATTGTACCGCTTCCTGAAGTCAAGAGGAGGTCAAGTATTCGTAAATCAGGATGATCCTTTTCTGATGGAGCATGCCACAGACCTGGAGAAAATTACTTATGGCCTGACTTCCGGTGAACTTTCGGCACAGTCATTATTTTCAGACACTTACCTTAAACTTGACCTTGTTTTCAAAGACCAACTTCAAGTCACCGTCAACTCCCATCTTTACGGTAAATACAATGCGGATAACATGATGGCAGCGGCCTGTATCGGACAGCACTTCGGAGTGGAACCTGAAAAGATCCGTGAAGCGGTTGAAAACTACCGTCCGGTCAATCACCGCTCCCAGATCATGCAAACCAGCGCCAACCTGCTTATTCTTGATGCTTATAACGCTAACCCCAGCAGTATGCGGCAGGCCATAGAAAATTTCGCAGAATCCTCCAGCCCCAATAAAACGCTGGTCCTCGGGGATATGGCTGAGCTGGGTGAGGCGAGTTTCCCGGAACATGAAGCGATCCTCCAACTGATTGACGAAAAAGGATTTTCATCCGTTTTCCTTGTCGGACCGATATTTACCATGCTGAATACGAAGAGAGAAAACACCTGCTTCCACGACAGCGAAATGGCTCGCCTTTGGTTTGACCATCACCGGCTGAAAGATGCCACCATCCTGCTCAAAGGTTCCAGGAAGATCGGTCTGGAAAAAATTATAGAAACCTTATAGCCATGAGCGCCCACGATAAAACATACAGCGTTATCGGCTTGATGTCGGGAACTTCGCTCGACGGGATTGACATTGCCCATTGCATCTTTGAACAGCCCGGTGATAAATGGACTTACAGGATCACCCATGCAGAAACGCTTCCTTATTCTCCCGAATGGAAGTTACGGCTTTCGGTTCTGGAAGGTGATTCTGCACTTGGTTTTGTACAGGCCGATATAGAATACGGGCATCTTCTTGGCGAACTCACCCGTGTTTTCATAAACAAGCACGCGCTGAAACCTGATCTCATCGCATCCCACGGACATACCATTTTTCATCAGCCGGAGAAAAAAATCACCTGTCAGATTGGTCGTGGTTCAGCAATTTCAGCTGAAACCGGGATTTCCGTGGTATGTGATTTCCGTTCGCTGGATGTGGCGCTTGGAGGACAAGGCGCTCCCCTCGTCCCCATCGGCGATCAGCTTCTTTTCGGGGAATATGATTTTTGCCTGAACATCGGCGGTTTTACGAATATTTCCTATCAGTCGGAAGGGCAGCGTAAAGCCTTTGATGTCTGTCCGGCCAACATCGTTCTGAATTCCCTTGCAAATAAATCCGGACACGATTTTGATCGAGGAGGGGAACTGGCAGGCAAAGGAAGGGTGGAAGCCGCCTTGCTCAATAAACTCAATGCGATTCCCTATTACCTGATGGAGCCTCCCAAATCACTCGGAAAAGAATGGGTAATGGAAAATATTTTCCCCGTTTTAAAAAATTATGATTTTTCACCAGCAGATTTGCTGGCCACTTTTTGCGAACATATTGCAATTCAGGTCGGTTTCGTTACAGGAAGAGATCGCTCAAAGAAACTGCTGATTACCGGAGGAGGTGCTTTTAACCACTACCTGATCAGCCGGATACGTCATCATGTCCTTCCTGACATCATAATCCCTGATCATAACACCATAAACTATAAAGAAGCTTTAATTTTCGCTTTCCTGGGCGTACTTCGATTGCGCAATGAAGTAAACTGCCTCAGAAGCGTTACCGGAGCCATCCGGGATTCCAGCGGCGGAGCAATTTATTAATTTATGAACTATCCGCAAACCCTCCGATACCTTTTCGAGCAACTTCCGATGTATCAGCGTGTGGGGGCTGCAGCCTACAAGGCAAACCTGGACAATACCATTGCACTTTGCCATCTGCTCGACAATCCCCAGAATGCCTTTAAATCCCTGCATATAACCGGAACCAATGGCAAGGGGTCCGTATCCCACATGCTTGCTTCTGTTCTGCAAACTGCGGGTTTCAGAACCGGGTTATATACCTCTCCCCATCTGAAGGATTTCCGTGAACGCATCCGGGTCAATGGAAAAAAGATATCGCAAAGCTACGTGACTGCTTTTATCAGCAAACACAGGCAGGATCTTGAAAAACTTCAGCTTTCTTTTTTTGAGATGACCGTCGGGATGGCTTTCCAATATTTCAGGGACCAGCAGGTGGACATTGCGGTCATAGAAGTGGGACTCGGAGGAAGGCTTGATTCAACCAACATCATCATTCCGCTGGTTTCTGTCATTACGAATGTCAGTCTCGACCACATGCAGTTCCTGGGCGATAGCCTGGGAAAAATCGCGGTTGAAAAAGCCGGGATCATCAAACCAGGAATTCCGGTGGTGATTGGTGAAACCCAGTACGAAACGAAAAAAATCTTCCTCCGGAAAGCAAAAAAACTGAATGCCCCCATACTGTTTGCTGATCAGGTTTTTACCGCCAGCAGAACGCAAAGGAATGTGAAACAAAAACTTCTGGCGGGGAAACTGACCCGAAAAGGGGAAACCTTTCTTCCGCATTTTATTTCTCCGCTTGGAGGCCTATACCAGCTGAAAAACATTCAAACTGTGGCGGGGGTTTGTGAAGAATTGAGTAAGCTTGGGGTTCCCGTTTCAAAGAATGAATTGCTGAAAGGCTTGCGGAATGTGATCCGTGATACCGGGCTGAAAGGTCGCTGGCAAATCTTATCAAACCGACCCCTTACCATTTGCGATACCGCTCATAACGCCGGAGGATTAAGGGATGTGATGGCCCAGATCGAAACCCTCTCCCATGAGCAGCTTCATGTTGTTTTTGGCGTGGTAAACGACAAACACCTGGAACCCATCCTGCAGATTTTACCAACCCATGCCACTTATTATTTTTGCAAACCGGATATTCCCCGCGGACTCGGGGCTGATATTCTGAAGCTTGCAGCGCTATCCGCCGGATTAAAAGGGAAGGTTTACCCCACGGTTAAAGATGCCCTGAAAGCCGCACAACAAAAAGCAGGTCCTCAGGATCTTGTATTTGTCGGGGGAAGTACTTTTGTGGTTGCCGAAGTGGTTTGATCATCCTCCCGAGATGAGGTGAAGCACCATGACCTCATCACCCGCATGGATCATGAAGGAATCATACTCCGTTTTTTGAATCAGTTTCCCGTTGACCTTGATGACCAGCATTTTAAATGTAAAATTTTTTAATTTCAACAGGCCGGATATGCTCATGGTGTCCGGAAGAAATGTTTCGGGGGTATTGTTCAGGATGATTTTCATGTTATCAAGGTGAAAAGGTGACAGGGTAACAAGGTAACAAGGTGACAGGGTGACAAGGTGACAGGGTAACAGGCTGACAAAATGAATGAGTCATAAGGTTATTTCGGTTAAAAGAATCAGCGTTATTTTATTCTTGCAACAGAATCTGCAGTACAATGTTGGCCTGTATGTTTGCAACGATCCCGACCCTTGGCGCAAGGGGCGGCATTTCATCAGATACCTCAGAAATTTCGTCTCCGCAAATGTGCATACGGTCAATTTTCCGGTAACGTATCAACTCATTCTTTCCCCATCCGGCCATCCCTAAACCAATCACAAGGTCCTTATCCGGGAAAACGCTTAGCACGGTTTCAATGAGCATTTCTTTCTGATCGGCCAGGTCAAAAGCTTCCACGATCACCTCACAATCCCTGAATAAGGAAATAATATTTGAAGGTTCTATCTTCAGGTCCTTTGTCCTTACAGAAATTTCAGGGTTAACACGCTGAATATTTTCCTCCAGCGCGCTGACTTTCTTTTTCCCGATCTGATCCTGAAAATAATACTGACGGTTCAGGTTGCCCTCGCTGACCACATCATAATCCACCAGAATCAAGGTTCCCACCCCAACCCTTGCCAGGGCTATGGCACAATTGGACCCCAGACCTCCGCATCCGGCTATCCCAACCGTACGGCCCGATAATTTCTTTCTGATCTGTTCAACCGTCATAAAGAAGCTTGTCATTTTATGCAAATTTAATAATTTTTGAATTCAATGATTTACTACATTTGTAACACTGTTATTTATTTAACAATGAATCAACTTTCATCCATACCTTTACTTTTTTAATTTCTCATTTATGCCCCGAAGAAAGCTGATGATCAGGGATCTGACTTTACGCGACGGTCAACAGTCGTTGTTTGCAACCCGGATGACGCAAGACCAGGTAAACCGTGTGATGCCGTATTTTAAAGATGCACATTTCTATGCCATGGAAGTTTGGGGGGGCGCAGTTCCGGATTCCATCATGCGATACCTGGGAGAAAACCCCTGGACCCGGCTTGAGCAGATCAAAGCAGCCCTCGGGGATGTATCGCTGCTCACCGCCCTGTCGAGAGGCCGTAACCTTTTCGGTTACAATCCATACCCCGAAGAAGTGATAGAAGGATTTAACCGGCTTGCCATCCGGTCAGGCATAGGGATCATGCGGATCTTTGATGCCCTGAATGATGTGGACAACATGAAGTCTACCATCCGGTATGTAAAGGAAAACGGCGGCATCGCCGATTGCGCCATCAGTTATACCGTCGATCCGAAATTTTCAGCCAAACAAAAGTTCCGGTCCTGGGTCCATTTCAAATCTCTTCCGCGTAACATTTTTACCATCGATTATTTTGTTGAGAAAGCAAAAGAAATGGAGGCATCCGGAGCCGATATGATCAGCATCAAAGACATGGCCGGCCTGATACCTCCGGTCAGAACCGGAAAACTGATCCAGCAATTAAAGGAAAACGTTCATCTCCCCATTGATTTTCATACCCACTGTACACCTGGTTACGGATTGGCTTCGGTATTGTCGGCCATCATTCATGGAGCGGATATTGTTGATACTTCCATCCTGAATTTTTCGGGCGGCCCTGCAGCGCCCTCCTTTGAAATTATACAGATTTTCTGTGACAAGCTGGGCATTGACACGGGCGTTAACCTCGAGGCCGTGGTGAAGATTAACCGGGAACTAAAGATCATCCGTGAAGAACTTGCCGAGTTTGATTCCTATAAGTTGTTTCCGGTCGAATTTGATATATCCGACTATAAACTCCCAAAAGAGATCAACAAACTTTTCGTGAAAGCCATCTATATGGCCAAACACGACAGGGAGGCTGAATTATTGTCGGCTTGCCAGGAAATTGAAAAATATTTCAACTTCCCGGAACCGGACGAAATGGTTAAAAGAGCGGAGATCCCGGGTGGAATGTACACCAATATGCTGGCCCAGCTGAAGCAGTTAAAGCTTGATCACCTTCTCCCCAGGGTGCTTGAACTGGTTCCCCTGGTGAGGGTCAAATCCGGCTGCCCTCCCCTGGTGACACCAACCAGCCAGATCGTCGGGGTACAAGCCGTTAATTGTGTGATTGATGAGAATAAAGGACAGCCTTTCTTTACGACCAAGTCCATACAGTTTGTAAACCTGGTCAAAGGTATTTACGGGAAAACGCCCATCCCTGTTGATCCTGATTTCAGGGAGTTACTCACAGGCGTGAGGGAGGAAACCTCCTACGACACCCGGAATTATAAAAAACAGGAAAATACCGTTTTTGAGGAATACGGAGATATGAAATTAGCCGGTAACGAAAAAGATGAACTCCTGCTTGAACTCTTTCCGACCGTTGCCCGGGATTTCCTCCAAAAAGAAATGGAAGAGCGCTACCTTACAAATATTTATGCCATCGAAGAAGAAAAAAGGAGAAAAGCGGAAGAAGCCCGGGAAGCATACATGCGGCTGAGCCCGGAAGAAAAAGAGAAACGGCTTCTCGACGGACTCTACCACTGGCATGATGTCTCCTTCCATCAGGAAGACCTCGGTCGATCCTGATCCCGATATGCAGCAATAAACCAATCGAACTTTTTGATTTACTTGTTGTTATATTCCAATATTTTAAATAGTTTTGCTTTCAGAAACAATAAAGCTGAGATATGACTTTCGAAGAATTCAAAAACACCCACAAACTGCTGAAGCAGTATAAATACACCTGGGCTCCGATCGACAAAGGATACAATAACCGTTCGGTTTATGTAAATGTGGGCGACCTGACCATTAAAGAAAAACCTGTTACCTCACAGATGAAGGAAAAATTTATCGGGGGAAAGGGATTTGACCTGCGTCTTTTATGGGATGCTACCAGGCCTGAAACGAAATGGAGTGATCCGGAAAACGAGATTGTGATTTCCGGAGGCCCCTGTTGCGGGATTACACAATATTCCGGTTCCGGAAAAGCGATCTGCTGTTCCATCAGTCCTCAGACCGATATCGTGGTGGATTCAAATGTCGGCGGATTCTTCGGTCCTTTCCTTAAATTCTGTGGCTTTGATGCCCTCGAAATCCAGGGAAAATCGGATCAGGAAATACTGGTGGTGTTTGAGGAAGCGCGGGAAGTGATTGAAATCTATGAAGCCGGCGATCTTCCGGTCGACAGCCATGTTCTGGCCGAGGAACTTCATGACATGATGGCTGTTCCCGGAAATGAAAAAGACAAATACAATGTATCGGTCGTTTCAGCCGGGACTGCTGCTGAACATTCACTGATCGGCATGCTTAACTTCAGCTTTTACGATATCAAGCGCAAAAAGGTCAGGCTGAAACAAGCCGGCCGCGGAGGAATCGGAACTGTCCTCCGGGATAAAAAGATCAAAGCCCTCGTGGCCCATGTGAAAAACATTGGCGGAAACCGCAACAACGTTGTAAATATGGAAGCCATACAGGAAAGGGGGCGGCGTTTTAATAAAGAGATGCGTGAACTGGATGACAAACAATGTGAAATGCGTTCGAAAGGAACCGCTCATCTCACGCATATCATGAACGATTATGACCTGCTTCCGGTCAATAATTTCAAATTCGGAAGTCATCCCGACGCTTTTAAAATCCGGGGCGATGTATGGAAATCATATTTTACCCAAAATGTTCCCGATGGATGCTGGGTAGGTTGTAACATGGCCTGCGCCAAGGGCGTTGACAATTATGAATTACGGTCAGGCCCATACAAAGGCGACAAGGTGATCGTGGATGGACCTGAATACGAAACGACTTCCTCCCTGGGCTCCATTGCAGGGATTTTCAATCCCGATTTTACCATTGAAGCCAATTTCTATTGCGATACTTACGGAATATGCACCATCAGCTGGGGAACCATCCTTGGATTTGTTATGGAATGTTTCGAAAACGGCATTCTGAACGAAGAACGAACCGGCGGGTTGAAACTCAATTTCGGAAATGCAGATACGGCCATGGAACTTCTCCATATGGTTTCCCGGGGTGAAGGTTTTGGACTGATTGCCGGGCTGGGGGTTAGAAAAATGAAGGAGTTGTTTGCAAAGAATGGCTGGGGAGACGCTGCATTCATGCAGGATATCGGTATGGAAAACAAAGGCCTCGAATATTCCCAGTATGTTTCCAAGGAATCACTGGCTCAGCAGGGTGGTTATGCCATGACCAACAAAGGCCCCCAGCACGACGAAGCCTGGCTGATCTTCATGGATATGGTCAATAACCAGATCCCGACTTTTGAAAAGAAAGCAGAAGCCCTGCATTATTTCCCCATGTTCCGGACCTGGTTCGGACTGGCTGGATTCTGCAAGCTTCCCTGGAACGATGTGGAACCCGAAGACAACGCACAAAATGCTGAACCGGCTAAAGTTCCCGAACATGTTGATAATTATGTGACCATTTTCAACGCGGTAACCGGTTCAAATATCGACAAGCAGGAGATCCTGCGGCAATCGGAAAGGGTTTACAACTTTCAGCGAATTTTCAACATCCGTCGTGGAAAAGGCTTACGCGTTCACGATGCCCAGCCTTACCGTGCCTGTGGCCCTGTGACAAAAGAAGAATACGAATCGCGGGCTGAACGGTATGACAAGCAGTTGCTTGAACAAATCAACTTCAATCCTGCCGGAAAAACCACCGAGGAAAAAATGAAAGTATTGAGGGCATACCGAGAAAACCGCTACGAACAACTACTCGATGCTGTATATGAAAGACGCGGGTGGACAAAAAACGGAGTTCCGAAGATTGAACATTTGAAAAAACTCGGCATGGATCTTCCTGAATTGCTGGAAGTGGTTACGCCCCTGCAATAAGATTTTCCCATTTTCCTTCCCCTTGCAGAAGGGTCCCCGATGTCGGGCATCATCTTTTTATCTGTATCTTTGCCGCCTGATTTTCAAATAATTTGGTAAAATGAAAGCATTGCGCATTGGGGACCTGGTAATCCAGCTTCCGATCATACAGGGTGGCATGGGGATTGGAATCTCGATGTCGGGTCTGGCTTCGACTGTAGCCAATGAAGGAGGGGTCGGTGTGATCGCGGTAGCCGGGATCGGAATGCGGGAACCCGATTATGCGCGTGATTTCATAGAAGCAAACATACGTGCCTTAAAGAAGGAGATTCAAATAGCCAAAGAAAAGACCAATGGCATCCTGGGGGTCAATATCATGGTAGCCCTGACAAATTTTGCCGACATGGTAAAGACTTCCATATCTGAGAAAATCGACATCATCTTTTCGGGTGCCGGTCTGCCCCTGAACCTTCCCGAATTCCTGACCTCGGGATCAAAAACAAAACTGGTTCCCATCGTCTCCTCCGGCAGGGCAGCCGCCATTATCTGTAAAAAATGGACTGAACATTATAATTATGTGCCGGATGCCTTCGTGGTGGAAGGACCCAAAGCAGGAGGTCACCTGGGATTCAAGCGGGCTGATATCGACAATCCGGCTTATTCCCTTGAAAATCTCATTCCCGAGGTGAAATCACATATCCGGGAATATGAGGAAAAGTACAGCAAATCAATCCCGGTAATTGCTGCCGGCGGAATATACACCGGAGGCGACATTCATAAGATCATGGGGCTGGGCGCCGACGGCGTTCAGATGGCTACCCGCTTTGTCACCACCGATGAATGCGATGCTTCGGTCAAATTTAAGCAGGCCTATATCGATGCCCGACAGGAAGACATGGAGATCATCATCAGCCCGGTCGGGATGCCGGGCCGGGCCATTGCCAATGAATTCATTCACAAGATCAACGCGGGAGAGAAAAAGCCGGTTAAATGTCCCTATAAATGCATTAAAACCTGCGAAATAGAGAAAACCCCCTACTGTATTTTCGCCGCCCTTCTCAACGCCATGAAGGGAAATTTCCGCAATGGATTTGCGTTCGCTGGTTCCAACGCTTTCAGGGCAACGAAAATTATCTCTGTCAGGGAAACCATCCTGAACATCCTCCATGAATTTATGGATGCCGAACGGACTTAAGAATGGCATTTATCCGCCTTCATATACGGATAAGTGAATTCCGTTGAAGGAATGAGGGTTTCTTTAATGGTTCGCGGATTGGTCCAGCGAAGCAAATTCAGATAACTTCCTGATTTATCATTGGTCCCCGACCCCCTGGCTCCTCCGAAAGGTTGTTGCCCGACCACCGCTCCGGAGGGTTTATCATTGAAATAGAAGTTTCCTGCAGCATATCTCAGGATACGGCAGGCCTTGTTGATCGCATCCCGGTCTTTAGAAAATACCGAACCGGTCAGACCATAGGGTGAAGTCTGATCGCAGATACGGAGTGTTTCCTCGAAATCCTTATCCTTATATACAAAAACCGTTAACACCGGACCAAAAATCTCTTCTTCCATGGTCCTGAAATGCGGATCAGTCGTCAGGATCACCGTGGGCTGAATAAAATACCCCTTCGATTTATCGCCGCTACCTCCGAAGATCACGCGGGCATCCGGTGATTTTCGGGCATCTTCAATATATCCCATGATATTATCGAAAGAAGCTTCGTCGATCACCGCATTCATAAAGTGGCTGAATTCACGCACATCGCCTACCGTGATTTGCGCGATCATATCCCCCATCCTGGATTTTACGTCTGCCCACAGCGATTCAGGAATATAGCTGCGAGAAGCGGCCGAGCATTTCTGCCCCTGGTACTCAAAAGCCCCCCTGACCATGGCCACCGCCACTTCCTGGGGATCGGAAGAAGGATGAACGAAGATGAAATCCTTTCCTCCGGTTTCACCCACAATGCGGGGATAGGAACGGTAACTCCTTAGGTTTTGTGCCGCCATCTGCCATAAACCGTTAAAGGTATGATTGGATCCGGTAAAATGGATACCGGTCATATCAGGGTGTCTCAATACGGTTTTCCCGATCAGGCTTCCGGGTCCGGGAAGAAAGTTTATAATTCCGTCGGGTAAGCCTGCTTCCTGAAATATCTTCATCAGGAAATAATTCGACAACAGGGAAGTGGTGGCCGGTTTCCATACCACCGTGTTGCCCATCAGCACCGGGGCCATGTTCAGATTGGAAGCAATGGCAGTAAAATTAAAAGGGGTTACGGTGAAAACGAAGCCTTCCAGGGGACGATATTCAATTCTGTTGATGGTACCCGGCAATGAATGCGGCTGTTCCTTGTAGATCTCCGAAATAAAATAAGCATTGAAATTCAGAAAATCGATGGTTTCACAGGCGGCATCTATTTCAGCCTGGTATGCATTCTTCCCCTGACCCAGCATGGTGGAGGCATTGATCAGGGGCCGGTATTTCTTCGCAATCAGCTCCGCCGCCTTTAAACTGATGGAAACCCTTTCGACCCATGAAACCGCTTCCCATTCACGGTGTGCCCTGAGTGCCGATTCCATCGCCAACTGTACTTCCTTTTCTCCGGCCATATGAAACCTTGCCAAAAGATGCTGGTGGTCGTGCGGCATCACAAGATTTCCGGTCTTGCCAGTACGGATTTCCTTTCCACCTATGATCAGCGGAATATCCTGAACCTCGCTGCCAAGGCTATCAAGCGCTGCATTTAAGGTTTTCCGTTCTTTACAACCCGGGGCATAGTTGAGGGAATGCTCATTCGACGGGCGTTCCATATTGAATATTGCGTTGTTCATTGATTTGATTTTTAATAGGCAAAATTAATCATTTTAACGTTATGCAGTTTCATGCATATCGAAATATGATGTGGTTTTTCATTGATGATCCCTTCCCCTTTACTCCTTTTAATAGTTTAGAGGTGTTGGAGATCATTAATTTTTCATTGCAAAGATATACTTATTTAGAATCATTCTAACATAATGTTGTGAAGAACTAAGCAAGCTGAAATGAAAAGTTAGCTTAAATTTATTTCTAATTTTACCGTTAAAATTCCGGAATGCTGTTTACTTCTATATATTTCTTTACTTTTTTCCCTCTTGTTTTTCTTCTTTATTACCTCCTTCCGCATGCCTTCCGGTGGATGCTGCTGTTGATTTCAAGCCTGTTGTTTTATATGGTTTTCAGCTGGCAGTATACGATATTCTTTTCAGGGCTGATCCTGGTCAATTACTGGCTTGGCAGGAATATTTTTTCATCTTCGGGCAGGCTCAGGAAAGGATTGTACCGAAGCGGAATATTTTTTAACATGCTGGTTCTTTGTTTTTTTAAATATTCCGGTTTCCTGAACATAGATTTTATCCGGATTGCAGACCTGCTTCACCTTCACTATCCCCTTCCCATGATCCGGTGGATCCTTCCGCTCGGATTGTCATATCTGATCTTTACCATCCTGGCATATCTGATCGACATTAAAAGAAAGAAAATTATTCCGGAAAAACATGCAGGGATCCTTGCACTTTATTTCCTTTTCTTTCCGAAGATCGCCCAGGGGCCGATCGAAAGGCCGGGTAGTCTCCTTCCTCAATTCCACAGCCGGCATACTTTTAATTATGAAAATATTACGTACGGATTGAAACGCATGGCCTGGGGTTTTTTTAAAAAGCTGGTCATTTCCGACACCATTGCGCTTTTCGTCAACACTGTGTATGCAGATTCCGCACATACATCCGGTCCCTTTCTGATCCTGGGAACCATCCTTTTTTCCTTTCAGATTTATGCTGATTTTTCAGGATATACCGACATTGCTTTGGGACTGGCGGCCCTATTCGGGTTCAGGCTGACAGAAAACTTCAGAAGACCTTACCTGTCAGCCTCCGTTCAGGAATTCTGGAACCGGTGGCATATCAGCTTTTCCACCTGGCTGCGGGATTATATCTTTCTTCCGCTCGCCTACTGGTTTTCAGGGAAGCTGAAAAAAGCCCGCTACCTTTACATTGCAACAGAAAAGTGGATCTATTTCTTTTCGATCATGATCACTTTTTATATCTGCGGACTCTGGCACGGGGAAGGGCTGCACTACCAGGTATGGGGATTGCTTTTTGGTTTCCTGCTGACCGTTTCAAACTGGACCCAGAAGCCGGCCAGAAATATCCGTAAGAAGTTCCATATCATAAAAACCTCTGGCGGATACCGGATCACACAAATTTTACTGACCTTTCTCCTTCTGAATTTTACCTGGATTTTTTTCAGGTCGGAAGGGCTTCCGGAGGCCAAAACCATCCTGGTGAATATTTTTCATGGATGGTCGTGGAATGCAATGGAACTATCCTGGACATCCCTGCTTCAGCATGGAATCAATGAGCGGGTGATGGGAATCATCCTCGTTTCAACCGGAATCCTGATCATGACGGATCTGTTATCAGAAAAAAAGGATGTTTTCCTCCGTCTTGCAGCAAGTCCGGTTTATGTCCGCTGGGCAGTATACTACCTGGTCATTCTGCTCATGATCGTGTATAGTACAACAGGAAACAGACAATTCATTTACCTCCAGTTCTGATGAAAACCGGGATTAAAATATTCTGCATTAAAGTTTTCCTGTTGTTACTGCCATTTATCATGCTGTTTTCATGGATAGAGTTCAAGGCCAGGGATCTTCCAAATTCCTATGCGCTTAAAAAGGAAAATTTTGAACGCCTGCACGATTCTGTCAGCATACTGGTTTTAGGATCATCCCATGCCCTGAAAGGGATCAACCCCGATTTCTTCTCCTGTACCGGGTTCAATTTCAGCAACAGTTCACAATCCCTTTCACTTGATTCATGGATTTGCCTTAAATATCTCCCGCAACTTCCGGAATTGAAAGCAGTGGTCATCGACATTTCCTGTTTTTCTTTTTATTTTGACCTGAAGGATTCCCCCGAAGAATGGAGAAATTATTTTTATTACCGGTATTACGGACTTCCTGTTCCCTGCCGGGATCTTCCGGATCTTCGTTCATTTTCCCGGGCAGCGCTTTACACCAGGGGGTTTCTCAATGACCTTGTTTTCAACAAGCTCAATGTTAAAGAAGAATTCGGGGATATTCAGCCCAATGGATGGGAACGAACGCCGTCAGGCGGAGGCGGTTCCTCCTCACTTTCCAATTCCGGCGGCCGGAAAAGGGTTATCTTACATCAGAGCCTTAGGGACGAAAAGAATTTCCCTTTTATCTTACACAATCTGGAAGAGCTGTTATCTGCCCTTGAAAAAAGAAAGATTCAGGTGTTTTTTGTTTCAGTTCCGGTGTATCAAACCTATTCCGATTTCCTGGACCCGGCGAACATCCGTGAAAATCACCGCATTCTTTCTCATCTCTGCGAAATGTACCCGGCCTCCTATTCCGACTACACCCATGACAGCCGTTTCCATCCGGAAGATTTTTATGACAATGACCATCTGAACAGCAAAGGCGCTGAAAAATTCAGCAGGATCCTGGACCGGGAAATCCTTGAAGGTATATGCAATCCCTGACCGGGAAATTAAAGCAGCCCCCTAACGGCTTGAAAGGATTTCCTTTTTCCTTTTTCTGAGAACAAGGAAAGCAAACATGCCTTTCAGATATCCCCATCCATAAGAAATATGCAGGAGAAAGAAAAGCCAGGGCAGGTAAAAAACAAGACGTCCCTGTGAGGCGGCATAACTCAGGGATAGTGTATAACCGAGATCGGCCAGGATATAACTGCCAAGTCCTGCTGCAAGCAGGTATGCAAAATAAGGATGTATCCAGATTCCAAGGGGACAAAGGATTAAAAACAAGGTAAAAGCAGGCGGAACCATTTGCCTCATGGTGGTCGGCTTTCCGATTTTATAGGAAACCAGGGGTTTAAAAAGTCCATATTGGTAAAACATCCTTACAATCGATTTTACCTTATCCCGGGTAAAATAGGTTACAGAGACATCCGGGATCAGGTAGATGCTTCCTCCTGATTTTGCAAGCCGGGCATTGAATTCGTCATCCTGGTTGCGGATCAGTTCTTCGTCGAAAAAACCAATTTTATCGAAAACCGATCGCCGGTAGCAACCGAAAGTGACGGTATCCACTTTTTTAATGGTTTTTGAACCGATGCGGAAATGCGCATTGCCCACTCCAAACGGACAGGATATCGCTTTTGCAATGGCCAGGGATTTGACCGTATCATCCGGAGGCCGGGCAACGCATAATCCGCCCACATTATCGGCCTTCAGTTCACCGGATGCGCTAACCAGGCGGGTAATATAATCGGGGGGATATTCTGAATGAGAACCGATGATTAAAACCGGATCTCCTATCGCTTCCCGTATGCCAAGGTTCAACGCAAACGGAACATATTGCCTTTCATTGATCAGTAAACGAATACCTGGATTCTTTTCTGCAAAACCATTTACAATTTCCCGTGTACGATCAGAACTTCCGCCATCCATCACCAGAATTTCCATTTTCCCGGGAGGATAATCCTGAGCCAGGAGTTGACCGAGCACCGTCCCTATATATTTTTCCTCATTAAAGGCAGGAATGATCAGGCTTACAACCGGAAGATCGGGCATGGGTTATATCTTTTTTATTTGTTTCTCAAACTTTAATACCATGCGGAGGGTTAACAGATAAAAAGTCGAGAACGAAAGAATTTCCACCACGGTAAAAAGCTTCAGGAAAGTCGGAAAATCAATGTTGCGTATGAATCCCAGCATAATCATCAGGAGAAAATGTATCAGGTTCCAGAGGCTCAGGGTACGGATCTTTTCCAGGCTGATCAGCACTGAATTCATGGGGGATGCAATCAGAAAAAAGATGTATCCTATGATCAAAATTCGGGAATAGCTTCCGGCAATGGCCCATTTCGCACCAAATATAAAAGCATAAAGAACCGGACCGAAAAATTCAATCAGGACCAGGGAAATCATGCCGATGGCCCCAAGGATCATGGATACCCTGTAAAAATCAGAAAGTACCGATTGGTTCCTGTTCCGGTTTTCCGTCACCTTTTGCAGCAGCACCTGGGAAACAGCGACTGTAATCAGGGCAAAGGGGAACAGTATGGCCTGCTGGGTGAGGTCGAAAAAGCCCAGATCGGCTTTTGTAAACATCCGGCTGATGATAAAAACCGGATATTGCATGGCGATGGTCCCGAGAAGGTGGGGAAGCAGGTTATATTTCGGAAAATGGCTGTAGGTCCGTGCCAGTCCGATAATTTTTTCCTTTGAAAAAGATGCATGGTTGAATCCTGTTTTCTTCAATTGCCAGATTCCGGAAAAGGTATTGGACAGGTTTCCGGCCAGATCGCCCCAGAAAAGGCCGGCGGGGTTGTTTAATAATCCGAATCCGGTTTGCACCACCCCTTCCGCCCCCCGGCGTGAAATTTTATTCACGGAAATGGAACGGAAAGCTTTCTTCCGGATGAGCCAGTAATTGACAGATTGAAACAGGCAAAATAAAAACATACTCAGCGGAAGAAGGAACAGCATGTTGACAAGCCGTTCAGGAAACCTTATCAGTCCTGCGATCTCATGCTTAAAAAACAAAATGATGAAAAACACCAGAAAATTGAAAAGAAAATTAAGTCCGGCGGTAAGAAAAAACAAATTCACGCCATCTTCATCCCGCTTGGGCAATCCGATGGCCAGGTCATAACGAAAATTGGCGATCACGGTCAGTATTCCGAACAGGCTGAAATAAATTGCAAAGGCGCCAAAATCCTCCGGCGTGTAAACCCTTCTTAACACCGGCTGTAATAATAGCGGAATGGCCTGACCCAGGCCTGTCCCCAGGATGAGGATCAGCGTGCTTCTTAAAAAATCCGATGAACCCCTCAGTTTTTTTAGCATCCCTGCATGGCTTATTTTAATTTGACCGGGAAAAATTCCGCATTCCGGTATATATAGACTTTTTTATTTTTATTCACAGGATTCAGAAAATGCATCAGGTTATCTATAAAGCCGGGTTCAACGGTGGTTTCATATTGCAGAAAGGGGAAACGCTCACGCGCTTTTACCACCCGCCCCGGCAAATCCGTATCCCCGGTAAAAAGGATGAAACGGGGGTATTCCGCATGATCAGCCTTTACAACCCTGAGCATCATGGAATCGGTGCTTTCGTTTTCAAGCAGTTCATCATAAACATGAGGCCATTGTTTCAGGTAAAAACGGGGGAGGAGTTCGGGGGAATCGTTCGCGTCGGCAACGAGGATCTGACGGATGCCGGGATACTTTGAAAGGTAAGTCATGCTTTCCACCCGGGCATGCTTTGAATACACTACTGAAACAACCGGTAAAAGAAAAAGATTCATGATCCAGAAAAAAGTCCAGCATCCCCTCAGGAGTTTCGGACGTTTCCGCCAGAATCCGGAACGGCCGGTAAAGTCATTCCAACCGGCAATCCCTGCCACAATCAGTAAAGGAATGACAGGCAGGATAAACCGTTCCTGCTTGTTTGGAAAAACAGAGTGAAACAGAATAAAAACAGCGACCGGAAGAAACAGGATCAGGTTTTTCTTCCAGGAATGGCAAAAGCCGAAAAAGATAAACAGACTTACCGGAGGAATCAAAATCCCTGCCATGAAAAGAAGGTAAGTATACCAAGGCAGAACAAAATAATCATTGGCTGCGGTAAGGTTGTAACGGATATGCTCTGCAAGCTCGGCAAAGGGATCGCCCCAGAGCCAGTACCCGATCGCTCCCTGTATCATCAGGACGGGCAACAAAGCACCCAGAGTCAGCAGTATGGTTCCTTTCCATTTTTTTGTCAGTAAAATAGCCAGTCCAAGGCCGATAGAGAAAAAAACAGTTTGCATGCGTATGTTAAAAGCGAGTCCGAGGAACAATCCGGAAAGAAAATACGCTCCGAGGGATGCCTTCTTTTCCGGCTTCAGCAGCACCCAAACCGAAAGCATCAGAAAAGGAATGCAGATGATCTCGATGAGGTTCCTGACGCTCATCCAGGGCATAAACCAGAAGACCGCCAGCAGCAAACCCGCCAATCGCGCTGATCTCTGGTCGCTGATTTTTTCGGTGATCCTGTATCCCAGATAAACCGTGATCAGCGACCAGGCTGCATTGATCAGCCTGACAAGCAACATTTTGACCTGGGGATCCTCCAGATGGATAAAACGAAAAAACGAGAACAGCAGGAAATTCAAACCGGGATAAAAGAAATTATGTCCGGTGGGGCCATGATTGTCGCGGCTCCAGGGAAGCCAGGAGTTATAGTCAAAACCATCCACCCAGGACTGAGCCGATTCTATGACCAGAAAATGATCGTCAATCATCCCCCACCCCCTGGCGAAAACGACCGATAACAACCTGAAAAAAATGGCCAGCCCAAGGATCAGGACAAGCGGATTTTCATTCCAGATTTTTGTTATTCCGGGCGGTTTCATTATGAATGATCTAAGGGTATGCAAATATGATAAAAAACTTCATTGAGTGGTTGAATTCTTGTCTGATGTGTGAAAAAGTATTAGTTTAGCCGTCAGTTGTACCAGCCTGTCCGATGAAACTTTTTCACCAGAAAGTTTTTTATTTTCTCTGCCTGATCCTGGTTTTCATGATGCCTGTCTTTGGCCGCATCCTTCCCCTGATCATCGGGCTCATGTTCCTGAACTGGTTGATCGAAGGAAGGTATATCACCGTTTTCCGAAATCTTTTCAGGGAGAAAAAAAGAATCTGGATTTTATCTTTTTCTGCTTTTTATTTCCTTTACTGCATCGGATTGCTGTATTCAAAAAACATGGAATACGGGAAGTTCGACCTGCAGGTCAAGCTTTCCCTGTTTGCTTTTCCCCTGATGTTTTCCACCATCGACCCTGGTTTATTCTCCCGGAAAAACACTTTCATTTTACTGAAAACCTTCCTTGGCGGCTGCGTGGCCGGCTCCCTGCTCTTTTACGGTCATGCCCTGTTCAATCCTTCTCCTGCAGATGAATACGGTTCTTTTTATTACTCAAACCTTTCCTGGTTCTTCCATCCCTCCTACCTGGCCATGTATTTTTCTTTTGCAATCAGCATTCTTGCTTATTTCCTGCTGGAGGATACAAAAGGGAAAAACCGGTACAAAGCGGCTTTATATGTTTTCCTCGTTTTCTATTTCTTAGTGTTTATTATCCTCCTGAGCTCAAAGGCCGCAATTCTGGGAGTGATCACAACTGCCTTGTTCTGGATATCCATATTGATCTTTAAAAAACGCAGGTGGAAAACTGCCCTGGGAACCCTTCTGATCACCATCCTTTCATTTTACGCCGGACTGAAAATTTTTCCCTTCGCCACCGAAAGGATCGCACAGGCAAAGGAATCATTTCAATCAAACATTGCAAAGGCGGAGGACCTTGCAAAAAAAAGCACTTCCGACCGGATTTCAATCTGGAAGGCTTCTTCCGAGATCATCCGGAAGCATATGCTCTATGGCGTTGGAACCGGGGATGTAAAGGATGAACTGCTGAAAGAATATAAAATAGAAAATGTCACAGAAGGATTCCAGAAAAAACTGAATGCGCATAACCAATATGTTCAGACTTTCGTTGCCCTTGGTATCATTGGTTTCCTGTTGCTTCTGGGGATGCTTGTCCTTCCGGCCTGGATGTCCATTCGCCTTGAGCATTATCTGTATTTTTCCTTTCTTCTGATTTTCGGCCTTAACATCGGGGTTGAATCCATGTTTGAAACCCAGGCCGGCGTAGTCTTCTATGCCTTTTTCAATGTATTCCTTTTTACCGGGATGTATTTCCCTCCAGTTCCCGCTTCCGGCCTTTCAGAAAAAAAGACATCACCACCAGGATGACTGCCAGTCCGGTCATGCTCATAAAAGAATATCCATAACCCTGGGTATGCCCGGGTGTGGAAGAAGCGATCGCCCCGATGAGGGCGGCTCCGGCCAGTTGGCCTACACTGATAAAGATCAGTAAAACACCCTGGGTGGATGCACGTTCCTTCGCCGGAGCCTCATTCAGCATGATATAGTTCAGGGAAGCCCGCATCGACAAACCAAGGCCAAGCAAACCTTCCGCCGTATAAAACACAATGGTGTTTTTTGTCAATAAGCCGAGCAGGAACAAAGCCAGGGAAGAAATGATCAGTCCTGTATTGATGATAATACGGGAACCGATCCTGTCGAGAAGCCGCCCGACCAAGGGAGAGCCGATGGCCGTGGCAAGCACAACCGGTAAAAGCATAAAACTTGCCCTGGAAGGATCAACTCCAAACTGATCAACGGCAAGTTTTGGGAGAAATACGATGTTTGCCTGGAAAAGTCCAAGTCCGAAAGCTATGAAACCGACCAATCGAATTTCTGTTGAATTAAACAGTTTGAGGTTCAGGATCGGTTCAGGTTGATTCTTTTCGAGCATAAGTAACAAAGGGGTGAGTAGCGCTACAATCAGAAGGAAAGGAAGCACCGACCACGAACCCAGGCTTTCGGCTAAATTTTTCGTGTCAATATTATTCAGGGCCAGGGTAAAACTGGTTAAAATGATACCCATCATGATCATCCCTTCCCAGTCCATATGCGGTTTAACACCGGTCTTTTTTCCCGGTAAAAGATGCCAGGCAAAGAAAATCAGGGGTATCGCGATGGGAATGTTGATCAGGAATAAGGAATTCCAGTCAAAATACATAAGCATGAAACCGGCAATAAAAGGTCCTAAGATAAAGGCTATTCCGAAAACAGCGCCGATCAGCCCCAGGGCCCTGCCCCTCTTTTCAACGGGAAACACATCGCCGATCACCGCAGTGGCAACCGGAAATATCCCGCTCGAACCCAGTCCCTGTATGGCCCTGCCGATCAGCAGGAGGTTGATGTCGTGAGCCACCGAAACCACCAGGGATCCGATCGCGAAAATCGATACAGCAGCTATATAAATCCAGCGCCTGCCGAGAAGATCCGACATCTTGGCCATGAACGATATGCCAACAAGGTTAAACAAAACATAAATAGAAAAAATCCAGCTCAGGTCATGTCCGGTGACTTTGATCGTTTTCTCAATAGAAGGGATGGCCGGTCCCACAATGGAGATATCGAGCGCTCCCATCAGGACTCCGATAAAAAGCAGGATCAGTATGCGGTTGTTATTTTTTATCTTTTCCATAAATTAAAATTGGCCGGCAAAGTTAGGTATCCGGATTGATTTTTTGGATATGCACGCTTTAACATATCGTAAAAAGAATTATTTTTGTACCGGCAGTGCCCTGGTCACCCTGTCACACTTAAAAATATGGAAACAAAGTTCAAGAACAAATTATCCGACATACGTCTGCATTATAAAATCTGGATGTCGGATGAAAACGAAACCGGGATTCTCGGTGATGGAAAATGGCAGATGCTCAAGCTGATCAACGAAAAGGGATCGCTCAAGGCGGCCTGTGATGCGCTCGGTTACACTTATCGCCGGACCTGGGGGAACCTGAAGAAGATCGAGGATTTTTTTGGTTTTGATTTACTGGAAAAAAAAAGAGGTGGAGCGGAAGGCGGCAAGATGGAACTGACCGCAGAAGGCCGCCAACTGGTGAAAGCTTTCGATGAATTCCACGCTTCGGTTGATAAAACCATTCAGAAAGGATTTGAGAAGTTTATTCAGGATCTGGAGGGATGAAGGTGCTGATAAACAATTGAACCACAATAGGCACAATCGTTCACAATAGGGTAAAATATGAATTGTAAAAGGATATTATTTTCAATTATTCCCGTGGTTTTTTTAACAAGCCTTTGTTTCGCCCGGCAGAAGCAGGGCCGGCTGGGCGGGGATCTGATTATTTTCCATGCCGGAAGCCTTTCCGTCCCGATGAAAGAAATCGCTGCCGCGTTTCATAAATTGTATCCAGATGTCAATATCCTGATGGAATCGGCAGGCAGTGTGGCCTCAGCCCGTAAGATCACCGACCTGGATCGTCCCTGTGATATCATGGCATCTGCTGATTACGCGGTCATTGACAATATGCTGATACCGGAATATGCGGATTGGAACATCCGCTTTGTCAGCAACGAGCTTTCCATCGTTTATCATGAAAAATCAAGATTTTCAGGCCAGATCAATGAAAAAAACTGGTATGACATCCTGATGAAAAAAGAAGTGGCTTTCGGACGTGCCGACCCCAATTCTGATCCCTGCGGATACCGGACGGTGCTTTCGCTTCAACTGGCTGAAAAATATTACAAAAAACCAGGTCTGGCGAAAAACATCATGGAAAAGGATCAGAATTACATGCGTCCGAAAGAAGTCGATCTGATTGCCTTGCTCGAATCAGAAAGCATCGATTATATCTTTTTATACCGGTCGGTAGCCATGCAGCACCAGCTGAAATACCTCATCCTGCCTGACGAAGTCAATCTTAAAAACCCCTCCATGGCGGCTTTATATGCTTCCGTTTCCACTGAAATTAACGGCAAGGAGCCCGGGAAAAAAGAAACGGTAAAAGGGGAGCCCATGATATACGGCGTAACCATGCTCCGCGACGCTCCCAACAAACCCGCCGCCATCGCATTCCTGAAATTTCTTTTAAGCAGCGAACAGGGAATGAAAATCATGGTAAAAAATGGCCAGCCATCGGTTATCCCGCAAAGTGTGAATCATTACGAATCACTTCCCAAAGAACTGAAACCCTATGCTAAGAAATAACCTGATCATCCTATGCTTCCTGATTTTACCGGGAGCTTTCGCCCAGCATAATAAAACACAGATAAAAAACATGGCAGAACCGGAAATTGGAACAGGCTTGCTCATCGACAAAGCCGACCGTAACAACAACTTCTACGATAACGAAGATACTTATTCCCTGCCCCTGGCTTCTTTGACCATTGAAGGAGAGATCGAGAACCCCGGCCCGGTCGATTTTTCAAAATTTCAGAAACGAACGGTGATCGTGAAGGAAACCCTGCTGAACAAGGAGGGCTCCAATACATTTTCAGGAGCTTACCGTTATGATGGATATTCCCTTTTCGACCTCCTTACCGACCGTATCCTCAAGAAAAAGAATGCCGCTGCATTCAGGCCAATCATCGACCTTTACGTCGAAATTGAAAACGCTTCCGGAGAAAAAGTGGTGCTGAGCTGGGGTGAAATTTTTTATCCCAACTTCCTGCATAACTGCATCATCGCCACGGAGGTTATGCGGATCGTTCCCAGCAAGAGCAAAGATCTATGGCCGCTCCCCACTCAAAGCAAATTGGTCATCGCCCAGGATCTGATTACCGAAAGGAATATTTCTTCACCGGAAAAGATCACGGTAAAATCCTATGAACGTGAAATTCCGGTTAACCGCGAACGAAGTCCCCTGTATTCGCCAACGATTAAAATCATAAGCCCTGACAAAGTTCAGGAAATCCCGGCCGGAACTCCTGAAAACCTTCAGCCTCAAACCCTGCATACCGTTTTTTATGGCAGGGGAAGAGGGATTCACAGCACCCAGCCGTTTACCGGGGTTAACCTGAAAGATCTGCTCCCGGAAAAGTTCCGGATGAGCAAGCCGAACCTGCAAAATGGATTGGTGGTCATTGCCGGGCTGGATGGTTACAGGGCGGTATATTCTCTGAGTGAGATCATCAACCGCAACGATCAGGCCGCAATATTGCTGGTTCCCTGCCCCGAAGAAAAAGACGGAGGCAAATACCGTATCTTCCCTTCCTGTGATTTCTTCTCCGACCGCGCGGTGAAAGCCGTTTCAGAAATATATCTTGAAATAATTAATTAACTCCTAATTCCTAACTCCTAATTCCTAATTGAAAAAATTCCAGCCCATACAACTCATCTTTATTTTGCTTGGAGGACTGGTACTGCTATTCATTCTTGCACCCCTGCTGGGGATGGTTTTCCATACAAGTCCGGAAAGCTTACTGGAAACGGCCAGGGAAAAGGAAGTCAGGAACAGCATCTGGCTGACGATCTGGACTTCTCTGGCTGGGACATTGATCTTCGCCCTGGCGGCCATTCCTTTTTCCTATCTCCTGGCAAGGAAGGATTTTCCGCTGAAGAAACTTGTTACAGGCATCATCGACCTGCCGGTGGTGATCCCGCATTCAGCGGCCGGAATTGCCATTCTCGGATTTGTTTCAAGGGATTCCGTGCTTGGTAAAATGGGATCGGCCTTCGGCCTTGATTTCGTCGGACACCCGGCCGGTATCGCCATTGCAATGGCCTTTGTCAGCATCCCTTACCTGGTTAATTCCGCCCGGGATGGTTTTTCCGCCGTACCCTTAAGACTTGAAAAAGCCGCCCTAACCCTTGGAGCTTCCCCTTCCAGGGTGTTTTTCAGCATTTCCCTGCCTCTGGCGGCAAGAAATATCGTTTCCGGTCTGATCCTCATGTTTGCACGCGGAATGAGCGAATTCGGAGCCGTGATCGTGGTGGCTTATCATCCCATGATCACGCCGGTACTGATCTACGAAAGGTTCGGAGCCTACGGCTTGAAATATGCCCGCCCGGTTTCCGTTCTTTTTATCCTGATCTCGCTATCCCTGTTTATTTTCCTGAGGTGGCTCGCAAAGGAAAAAAAGTGAGGCAGTTTTGAGTTGATCAAAGAGAAATTTGAAAAGTAAAAAAATTGAAGTGCTGTCCCTGAATAAAATATCAAAACGTTTTCCTGATTTCTCCCTGGAAGAAGTTTCTTTTACGGTGGGAAAGGGTGATTATTTTATCCTCCTCGGGGAATCAGGAGCAGGCAAATCCATGATACTGGAAACCATTGCCGGATTGGTAAAGCCGGACAAGGGTTCCATACTGCTGGAGGGACATGAAATCACGCATGAAAAGATCCAGCAAAGGGGAGTTGGACTGGTTTTCCAGGACCATGCAGTATTTCCGCATATGCACGTAAAAGAGAACATAGCCTATTCCCTTCACGGAAGTAAGCTGTCGAAAGAAAATAAAAAGCAGGCCGTGCAATCCATTGCACAAAATCTGAACATTGCAGAATTGCTGGGAAGGTCTGTTTCCACCCTTTCGGGAGGCGAACTTCAAAGGGTTGCCCTGGCCCGTACCCTGGTTCAAAAGCCCAAAGTCTTGCTGCTCGACGAGCCCCTGGCTTCCCTTGATACCCGTTTGAAAGGAGAGCTCAGGGCGGTGCTCAGAAACATCCACCGAAGCGGTCAGACCATATTGCACGTAACCCATGACTATGAAGAAGCGCTTTCGCTCGGGAACCGGATCGCGGTGATAGCCCATGGACACATCATCCAGGAGGGTGGTCCTGAGGAAGTCTTTCACCATCCCAAATCCGAATTTCTTGCGCATTTTGCCGGAATACGGAACTTTTTTCCGGCTGTCCTGACCCGGAAAGATGGTATCAGCCTGGCAATCACTCCCAATGATTTCCATTTCCGTATCCTGACAGAGGGAGAAGATGGTCCCGGTTTTGTCATGATACGCGGAGAAGACATTCTGCTTTCGAACGATCCCATAGAAACCAGCGCAACAAATAATTTTGAAGGCCGTGTGGCAGAGATCATCCCGACACCCAGAGGCATAGAGGTCGGAATTGATGCCGGACTTCGTTTCCATGCCCTGATCACACGCGAATCACTTGTAAAACTTGGCATTGCAGAAGACCGGAAAATATACCTTCACTGCAAAGCAACGGCAGTAAGGTTCATCAATAAGTAGTCCATGGAGAAACGTTTGGAATGAATAAATAAAATATATCGCTTGTGATAAGTTTCGAAGAAGCATTAAAAACGGTAATGGAGGCTGCCGTCTCCCTCGGCAGTGAACGGGTGGATCATGTCGCATCCTGTGGAAGGATTCTGGCGGAAGATATTTTTTCTGACCTTGATATGCCTCCTTTTGCAAAAGCAGCCATGGATGGGTTTGCCTGCAGGATGAAGGATATTCCGGAAACCCTGAAAATCATCGAAACCATTCCTGCCGGAAAAGTCCCGCTGCTGCCAATCAGGGAAGGTGAATGTGCCAGGATCATGACCGGCGCCATGATGCCGGAGGGAGCAGATTGTGTACTCAAGGTGGAAAACACCCGGGAAGAAAAATCCGGGATGATCCGTTTCACCGGAGAAAAAACGGCCGGGAATATCTGCTTTCAGGCGGAAGACCTGAGGACCGGAGAAAAAGTACTGGAAGCAGGGACCCTGATTCAGCCTGCCCACATTGCCGTAATGGCTTCGGTGGGGGCAGTCAGGCCGGGGGTGGCAAAGCTTCCGCGAATTGCCATTCTGTCAACCGGAGATGAACTGGTGGCGCCTTGGATAAAACCGGGAATTTCGAAAATCAGGGATTCAAACGGCTCCCAGCTCATGGCGCAGGCGATGAAAGTTCCGGCTTGTGCGGAGAACCTGGGCATCGCTGTTGACGATCCGGAAATTCTGCTTTCAGAAATAAGCAAAGGCCTGGAAACGCACGATGTTTTGCTGATAAGCGGCGGAGTTTCCATGGGCGACTTTGATTTTGTTCCGGGTATTCTCCGAAAAGCCGGCGTCGAAATACGGATTGAAAGTATCGCGATCCAACCCGGGAAACCTACTGTTTTCGGACGAAAAGGAAATCATTTCATTTTCGGATTGCCGGGGAACCCCGTGTCATCCTTTATCCTTTTCGAGGTGCTGGTGAAACCCTTGTTGTTGAAAATGATGGGAAGCAAACACCTGGCTCCCGAACTGATACTTCCCATGGGAAAGGATTTTTTCCGCAGAAGTTCCGAACGGATGTCGCTGGTTCCTGTCAGGATCCTGAAAGGAGAGATCTTCCCGATCGAATACCATGGATCGGCTCACATCCACGCCTATACCTCCGCACATGGCATCATCGCCTTAGAACAGGGAATAACTGAAGTAAAAAAAGGAGAACCCCGGCATGTTCGATTGCTATAACCGGAAGATCAATTACCTGAGAATTTCCATTACCGACCGTTGTAACCTTCGCTGTAAATACTGCATGCCGTCCGAAGGAATCACACTTCTCCCGCATGACGACATTATCACTTTTGAAGAAATCGTTGAGGTTATTCATGAATCGGTGGCCCTGGGCATCGACAAAATCCGCCTTACAGGAGGCGAACCACTGGTGCGGAAAGGCGTTGAAAAGCTGGTGCAATTGATTTCCGAGATCAAAGGGGTCCTTGACTTCGGACTTACCACCAACGGAATTTTTCTGGAAGAATTCGCTGAACCCCTTGCAAAAGCCGGACTGCATCGCATCAACATCAGCCTTGATACCGTAAATCCATTGAAATTCGCTGAAATCACCCGGGGAGGAGATCTTGGAAAAGTGTTCAAGGGAATTCAAGCGGCTCAAAAAGCGGGACTGAATCCCGTTAAAATAAATTGCGTGATTAAACACTCTTCCCTGGAGCCGGATGCGCTGGAAGTAAAAGAATTCTGCCTGCAAAACGGACTGGAAGCGCGCTTCATACACGAAATGGATCTCGAAAGGGGTTGCTTTACGGTCGTCGAAGGCGGGCAGGGAGGCAATTGCCGCACCTGTAACCGCCTGAGGCTCACAGCCAATGGAAAGCTAAAACCCTGTCTTTTTGACAACCTTGAATTCGATATACGGGAACTTGGAATTCGCCGGGCCATCCTGGATGCCGTTCAGATGAAACCGGAACAGGGATCTTCGAATATGTTAAATAAGTTTCATAATATTGGGGGATGAAAATCAATTAGGAATTAGGAATTAGGAATTAGGAATTAGGAGTTTATAAAATGAAGAAGTTATCGCATGTTGATGATTCGGGGAAAGCGAATATGGTGGATGTAAGTCGTAAGCTTCCACAGATTCGTACCGCGAGGGCATGGGGTCATATCCGTCTTTCGGCTGAAACCCTGCAACTGATCAGGGAAAATAAAATGAAAAAGGGGGATGTGCTTACCATCGCGGAAATTGCCGGGATACAGGGCGGGAAACGTTGCAGTGAACTGATTCCGTTATGTCATCCCCTTCCCATTGCCAAACTGGAAGTGCATTCCGAAATGGATGAAACCGGTGTTCAGATCAGCACCCTTGCCCGTTGCACCGGAAACACCGGTATTGAAATGGAAGCCCTCACGGCTGCCTGCATTGCCCTGCTCACCGTTTATGATATGTGTAAGGCTGTGGATAAAGACATGATGATCGGGGAAATCCGGTTGGTGGAAAAGAAGAAAGAAGATATCAGATGACGGATGTCGGAGCGTAGCGGAGATCCCGCCTTGGCGGGAACGGATCGCATATCGCATATCGCTTATCGCTTATCGCAAATCATAAATCGAAATGATACAAGTAGTTTCCGTTAATATTTCCGAAGAAAAAGGTACGGTTAAAGTGCCGGTGGACCAGATCAGTCTTACCCGTTACGGGGTAAAAGGCGACGCCCATGCCGGGCAATGGAACCGCCAGGTAAGTCTGCTCGGGAGCGAAAGCATCCGAAGGTTTGAAAAAGATTCGGGGCGAAAAACCAGGCCGGGAGAATTTGCCGAAAACATTACCACCAAGGGTTTCGAACTTTGGAAGTCCCATCCCCTCGACCGTTTTATCTGCAACAACCTGGAAATGGAAGTCACCCAGATCGGCAAGGAATGTCATGGTTCCAATTGCAGCATTTTCAGGGAGGTCGGAAAATGCGTGATGCCCAAAGAAGGGATTTTTGCCCGGGTGATTCGTGAAGGAACCTTAAAGGCAGGCGATCAACTGGATTATCAGCCGAAGGTGTTCCGCATTCTGGTTCTTACCCTCAGCGACCGTGCCAGCGCTGGAGAATATGCCGACCTGTCGGGTGCCAGGATTCAGGAAATGGCCGGCGATTTTTTTACGAAACATGCCCGCAAATACATTATGCAATATGCCCTGATCCCTGACGATGCGCAAAAGCTTGAAGAAATGATCAACCAGGCTAAATATGATTCGGCCGACCTGGTCATAACCACAGGCGGTACCGGTATTGGTCCCCGCGACTTCACACCGGATGTGGTGCGTCCGATGCTTGACAAAGAAATTCCGGGGATCATGGACATGATACGGCTGAAATACGGAGCTGAAAAACCCAATGCCCTGCTGAGCAGAAGCATTGCCGGGGTTATGGGAAAATCGCTGATCTTTACGTTGCCCGGAAGCCTCCGGGCTGTAAACGAATACTTCGGAGAAATCTCCAAATCCCTGTTACATATGGTCTATATGCTCCACGGCCTCGACACCCATTAAAAAAAAAGGAATGAACTTCTCCATTCCCAATTCCCAATTCCCAATTCCTAATTCCTAATTCCTAATTCCTAATTCCTAATTCTAAAAGTGTACCCCGGGCGGGACTTGAACCCGCACGACCGCAATGG
>Ga0268284_1000210_pt1 | contig 49418 bp, 36 predicted proteins | sample saktaG_14_FD_190137 | JGI IMG/M metagenome (GOLD analysis project Ga0268284, IMG submission 190137) | Saline water microbial communities from Sakinaw Lake, British Columbia, Canada - sak_2013_06_06_40m | ecosystem: Environmental > Aquatic > Non-marine Saline and Alkaline > Saline ...
CACGGGCTTTTTCGGCGATCCGGCCCTCGGCTTCGACCCAACTGGCGCGGCGGCGTTTGACATAGGTGGCGTCGAGGTTTTCCCGGGTGAAGGGTTTGCCGGCTTGGAGGAGTTCAACGACGGCCTCGGCGAGTTGGACGCCGGTGGCCCATGCTTCATCGACGCCCGAGTTGGTTAGAACGTTGGTGGAACCGCTGCCTTCGCCGATGCGTGCGAAGCCGTTACCAGTGATCTGGGGTTCGCCGCGCTTGCCGGATTCCTGGAGGGTTTTGGCACCCCACGAGCGGAGGCGTCCGCCTTTGAGATACCGCCAAAGATAAGGGTGCATCATCCAGTGTTGAAGATAACGATAGGCGGTGCGGGCCGGACTATCAAACCATGACGGAACGAAGATGCCGAGCGACGCGACCCGCTCGGGATGGACATAGAGAAACCCGAAGATTTCCGGTTCCGGGAAACCAATGGTGTGCAGAACGGTGCCGGGTTCCAGTTCGCAATGCTCGGGCAGATCCACGACAAATTTCATCCCCAGCGCCCAATCGTGAAGGTGGTGGCCGGCAGGCACGCCGAAGTGTTCGTCGAGTTGCTGGCCGATGGCTCCGACCGGGCCATCGGCAACCACGGTGAGCGGGGCGCGCACTTCCATGCCGGGCATGAAGCCCTCGGCGGGCTGGCCATCCCTGGTGACACCCTGGTCTAACAATCTAACGCCGGCTACCGCGTGGTCTTCAATGATCGCTTCGGCAACGGGACTGCCGGGCCAGATTTGGACCGCGCCGGTGGCCATGACCTGGTTGCCGACCCATTGGGTGAACTGGCCCATGGAGAGGACGAGGCCGCCGTGTTTGTGGAGGAACGACGGGATCCACGGCAGTTCCATGGCATCATGTTGGACGCCAAGGATGCCGCCGAGCGCGCGGACCGCCTTGTCGGCGGCACGCAGGCTCAACGGGCGCCGGCTGGCCCCGGTTGGATCTAGCAGATAAAGGATTTTTTCGCCGCTGACCGGGGCGGCCATCGGGATTTGGGCGGGGTCGAGGGCGGGGAAGGATTGGCGCAGGCTTGTGGCATTGGTGACCACCCCGGAGACGCCGAAGCCGATGTCATCGGCGCGCTCGTAACACATCACCTGCAGCGGCATGCCCGGCATCGACGGGCTTTCGAGCGCGGGGCTGCCATCGGGGTTGATCGCCGCGGCGGCCAGATGCGTTAGAAACCCGCCCGCTGCCGGGCCGAAGCCGACACACACGATGTCCGCATCCATGCGCGGGCGCTCGGATGCGTCATGCGTTGGGTCGGCAGTGGCGGGCATGGGGAGTGGCGAAGAAATGGGAGATATGGGTTTCTATCCGATATTTCAAATTTCAGCTTTTCAGCTTTTCAGCGTTTACCTTAAACCGGGTAATCGAGCGCTTCGGGGATCATGACGCTGGTGAGGGAGTTGGCGGCGCGGTCTTTGGCCAGGCGGAAACCGTAGAGGCAAGTATCGAGTTGGGAGCGCAGGTGCGTGAACATTTGCAAGTGGGGGGCGTTCGTGTCCGGGGTGCCGTCACTGGCACAGGCGCATGCGGGCTGTGGCTGGTAACCGAAGATGAGTTCGCTGCAAATGCGGACGGTTTCCCCGGCGGCGCGGGCGGCCTGGACGTGGCAGAGATCGTTGAGGAAGGCGAGTGTGCCGGGCAGTTCATCGGCCACGGAGGGATCTTCAGCACCGGATTTCCCGAGTTCCACGGCATCGAGGATTTGCTGGCGTGAGGCGATCAGCCAGCAGAGCACATCGGTGAGCGGGAAGGTCACGCCATGGCGGTTGGACTGATAGAGTTTGGCGCCGTTGGCATCGGTGGAATCCTGCAGGTGGCGCACGGTCCACAGCCAGAGTGCCATGGCGGAGCCGACGGCACAGGCACCGGTCGCGGGGTGCTCAACGGAGATGGCCTGGAGATCCTGAATCCAGCCTTCAAACTGCGCGATGAAGAGGCTGTTGGTCATGGTGATGGAAAGCTGGCGGCGCTGGACGGCTTCCGGGCCTTCGTAGGTGGCTTCGAGTTGGGCATCCATCCATTTGTGAGGCAGGAAGCCGGGACAATCCTCGGTGATGCCATAGCCGCCCATCAGGCTAACAGCCTCGCGCATGACGGTGGCGCCGTAGCCGGTGTTCCAGAGTTTGCAGGCCGGGCAGAAGACGTTGGCCTGGGCATCCAGAATCGCGTATTGCACGAGCGGATCGGACTCTAACAATGAGAGCCGGGGGTTGTCACGGGTTGCGGCGGGCTGGCGTTGCAGGGCGATACAATCGGTGGCGTCCTTTTGGATTTTGGCGAGGGCCTTCATGGCGCTGCGGCCGGAGAGCCCTTGTTCGGCGAACAGCCGGTCTTTTTGGCGGTCGAGTGGCTCGATGCGGTCGAAGAGGCGGGCGGTTTCAAAGCCGAGGGCGGCACCGGCCTCACCGGTGGCCCAGATATCGACGAGGCGGTGGAGGACGTCTTGTTTGGTCTGGAGGCCGAGGTCGTAGCGGGGTGAGCCCGGGGTGCCGGTTTCGCCGCCGCGGAAACGGCTGCGTTGGTAGCGGATGATCGGTTCGACGGCGGAGAGGAGTTTGGCGGAAGTCATCAGGCCGACGGTGACGCGGGTGCGGCGGAAGACGGCTTCGATGATTTCGCTGTGGCTGAAGTTAGGAACGATGACGCCGTCCTTGACCGTGTAGCCACCGACGATGCGCGACGCGGGCACGTTGAGATTGAAGACCGGATCACAGGTCGAGGAAAGCTGGTGGACCATTTTGCGGGTCGGCACGCCAGCATCCCACAGGCCGGGATCGGATTTTTCGAGGATGATGATGCAACTGCCCTTGATCCGGGGGTCGGCGGAATCCACCGCGGCGGTGACCACGTTGGCAAAGTCCATGTTGGTGATGAAACGTCCGCGTTTGTCGATGTTGAGGATAGGCTCCTGGCCGTCCTCCCAGGTCACAACGCGCATTTTGCCGCTCAACAGGCCGGTTTCCACGCCCACGAAGGGGATGGGCTCGGTGAGGGCGAAGGCGACACGGGTGGGGACGCGGGCATCGCCGGGAGCGGGTGGGCTGACCAGCGGCAGGTAGTGGGCGACTTGCTCGGGCGTGCCCCGTTCATGAATGGGTGCGATCCCGAGGTTGCTGGCCAGGCTGCAGGTGGCGGCACCGGCATCGACCCAGGAAAGTTCAAAGGCGACCAGCGCGAGGGCGAGATTTTTCGGGCCTTCGATGAAGCCGCCGAATTCCGGGTTGAGGAACGCCGAGGTGATGCCGGATTCGTCGTAAATGGCCAGCAGTGCGTTTTTATCAGCCGTCCACTCATGGGTGTTGCGGCCACCTTGGGCGACCAAGCGGGCGACCGGGCCGCGGGCGATGGGACGCACGGATTGCACGATCATCATCAGTTCGTAACGGTCGGCAAAGCGCCACTGGAGAGCCCGGAGTTGGTCGGAGGGAAGGGTCTGGAGCGTGGGAGCGGGTTCGGTGATGGCCATGGTTGCGGAGCGGGTCGGAATTGATTTTCGACATCCAACGTGGAAGATCCGCAGGTTGCAAGGCCAGTGTTTGGGGGGGCACGCTGGCCAGGGCTAAATAATGCGCAGTTTCGACAATCTGATGGATTGTCACACAATTTCTCCTTGGAAAATTCGGGCGGTAGCAAAGGATGCTGTGGGTTTCCGGGGCCGCCACCTACTCAAAACCCGGGTGTTTGGCGGCCCGGTATCCAGCGGTGAATTGGGGGTTGCCGCCCTCTTGATCATCGGTTAAGTGGAAACAAGCCTGCACCAATGCTCCAGATGAGTTGCCGGGAGCGGGTGCATGACATGGACAAGAACGATGACATTCGCTGGCAGCCCAAGCACACCTGGGCGAACCTTGACCGGGTGGATCCCCCGAAGCGCTCTGCGGTGGATCGCGTCGCGGATTTTCTCGAGGTTTACTCGCACTATGATGAAAAGACGGCAAGCGAGCAAGCGAGCCGCTGCATCCAATGTCCCGAGCCGGCCTGCGTCGTGGGCTGCCCCTTGCACAACCGGATCCCGGAATGGCTCGCGGCCACTGCGGAAGGTCGGTTCCTCGACGCCGCGATGCTGTCGCGTTCCACCAGCAACATGCCCGAGATCTGTTCCCGGGTGTGTCCGCAAGAACGCCTCTGCGAAGGCTCGTGTATCCTCAACGGCAGGGCCGAACCGGTGACCATCGGCGCGATCGAACGCTTCATCAACGAATATGCGTTTGAAAAACTCGGGACGGACGTGGTGCGGGCCGAGCCTAACGGCTTGCGGGTGGCGGTGATTGGCTCGGGGCCCGGCGGTTTGGCCGCAGCCGACGAGTTGGCGGCGCGCGGTTACGCGGTGACCGTGTTTGAATCCCAGAACCTGCCCGGCGGCTTGCTGGTCAACGGGATTCCCGCGTTCAAGCTGGAGAATTCGATCGTGACACGCCGGATTGAGATGCTCGAGCGGTGTGGGGTGGAGTTCCGGCTGGAGTGCGCCTTGGGCAAGGATGTTTCGTTAGACGGGTTGTTGCGCGATCATGCCGCGGTGTTTCTGGGCTTCGGCGCGCAACAAGCCAAGCCGCTTGGCATCCCGGGCGAAAACCTTGTCGGCGTGCTGCAGGCCTTGCCCTTCCTCATCCAGAAAAACGTGGACTTCCAGGTGCTCGACATGCCGCCCATCGAGGTGGCGGGCAAACGCGTGGCGGTGCTCGGTGGCGGCGACACCGCCATGGATTGCCTGCGCACTGCGGTGCGCTGCGGTGCCAGCGCGGTGTTCTGCTTGTACCGCCGCGACTTGGCTAACATGCCCGGCAGCCGCAAGGAATATGCCAACGCGCTCGAAGAAGGCGCGGATTTCCGCTTTCTCATCAACCCGACGGCCATCGAAGGCGACGCGTCCGGGGCGGTGGCCCGCGTGCGCTGCGAGCGCATGGAACTGGGCGCGCCGGACGCCAGCGGACGCAGCAAGCCGCAGGCGGTGGCCAACTCCGAATTCACGGTGGAAGCGGATCTGGTGATCGGCGCCTACGGCTTTGATCCGGTGCCGTTTCCGCCAGAAAGTGATCTGGCAGCGGTCAAAACCAACAGCTGGGGCGGCATCGTCGTCGATGCCAACCAGATGACCAGCGTGCCCGGCGTCTTCGCCGGCGGCGACTCGGTGCGCGGCCCGTCGTTGGTCGTCCACGCGGTCCGCGACGCCCGCAAGGCCGCCGCCGGCATCCATCGCTATCTCGGTCGCGACAAGTTTTAATATTAAAAAAAGTTGTTTGTCCGGGTAAATTGGATAGAAACCGCATGGAACCCATGCGTCCGCGCCACGTCTGACGCGCCCACCGCCATGAATACCCCGACATTCCATGTCGCTCTAGCAGCCATCCACTTGTTTGTCCTGATGCTGGCGGCGGGGTTTAGCGCCGGGCCAGCGCTTGACGCGCGGACCCTCCAGGTGACCCTTGGTGACAATGCCAGGCCGACGCTCCATGGTCCCGCCGGCGGGGCGAACACCACCTGGAATGCATGGAGCCCGTTAACCAGCAGTTTGCACGACTCCGCGGGCACCGACACGGCCGTGAACTACACGGCGGCGGGCGCGGGCCCCTATGGCGATTGGTGGTGCGACCTGGAACTCCTCACGGGTGGCGTGTTCGCTGAAGTCGGCGGCTCGCTGCCTTTTGTGATCAGCGGCCTCGAAGCTAACAAGACATACGATCTTTACCTCGCCAGTTCATGGGGACGGCAAGGGGGCAACACGTCGTTTGCGTCCGCTAACAAGATGGACACCGCGTCCCCGCAGACGGCCGACAATCGAACGGCCAGGAACGGGACCACCTGGGTTCGTGGCGAAAACTACGTGCTTTTTCAAAACGTGGTGCCCGATGACGCGGGCCGGATCAGCCTCACCTACAGCGGGGTGGAGACCTATGGCATCCTGAATGGTTTCCAACTGGCGGAAACCGGACTCGCGGCCGTGACGTTCGATGCTTGGGCGGCCAATCCCGCCCAGGGACTCAACGTGGGGGTGAACGACGGGCCGCTGGACGATCCCGACCAGGATGGCCTCAACAATCTGTTGGAGTTTGCCCTCGGTGGTGCGCCCATGACTGCCTCACAGCCGCTCCTGCCAAAGCTGTCTCAAATTGGTGACGCGTGGCGCTTTGAGTATGATCGCAGCGACCTTGCAAGGCCGCCGGATACCACCCAGGTGGTGGAATACAGCAATGACTGCCTGACCTGGACGCCCGTGGTCATCCCATCCATCAGCACCGGCAATGTCACCATCACCGATGGCGGTTCTTTCGATCACGTGACCGTCACCATCCCGGATCAGGGAAGCGGGGGCTTCGCCCGGCTCAAAGTGTCACGGTAGAAATACAGCCGTTTTTCAATAAATATCACTTTCCGCATGATGAATGGAGAACCCATGACCCAGCCAAGTCCGCCTGCCACCCGCGATGCTTGCCGCCCCTTGGGCGTCACCATGGGGTTGCTCGCTGGTCTGTTAGCTTGTCATATCGCATCAGCCGCGCCTGACGGCGGAGATGCCACGGCGGACGCGCGCAGCCATGCCCAGGCGGCCCTGCGGCTGGCAATCGGCGAACTCCAGAACAGCGCGGGCCCCGACCAACGCGTCACCGCGCGCGCCGACATCCTCGGTGAAAACCTCGCCCACCCGAACCTAACAGGCGTGTGGCAGTCGTGGGAGATCAAGGCCAGCGCCCCACCTGCCGCCGCGGAGTATGAAAAACCCGCCAAGGACGCGAAGTTTCTCGGCTGGCTGGTATCGAGCCCGGATCCCGCGGCGGTCCACCAGGTTGCCTTTGCCAGCCAACCGCTGGCGGACCTGGCAACGCTCTGGGGCGCGGGGACCCTCGGCACCACCGCTCCTGTTAGCAGTTTCGTCTCCGCGGCCAAAGTGCCCGTCACTTCGCCGGCCGGTGCCTATGCCTGGGCGGTGCTTGACGAGGGCGTGAAAGTGCGCATCAACACGCCCTACGCCGACGCGGCGGGCTCGGTGGCCGCGAAGACCCAACAACTGGGCTCCGGCGAGCGTCCCGGGGTAGAATTCATTCCGGGGCTTGGCGCGCTGCCGCGCGGTTATTTCAATGCCGATGCCGCGGAATTCGCGGATTTCACCAAAGGGATCGGTGACGCCCAATTCGGTGCAACGGCCGAACGCCTGGCTCCGGGCACCGGCGATGTCTTGAAATCCCTCACCCATGATGTGTCGCTCCACTCGCTGGGACTTTTCACCGACACCGCCCGCGGTGGCTTCAAACAGGATCTGCAGTTGTTGATGAATTCTAGCAGCCTGCCCACGGGCTATGCGGGTTACGGCGTCTACAAATCGCGCCTGGGCATGACCACCGCCACCGCGCCGTCCGACCCGCGCTGGGAGTCCTTGCAGCAGTTCGCCCGCCTCTATCGGGACAAGATCACCAATTCGGGCGGGGTGCCCGTGCTCAAGACCCAGACACCCACCGGTTGGGCAGCGGTCAGTGGTTCGGGCACGACGCCTATCAGAACCCCGCCTGCCGGCGTGGTGTTGCAACCCACCATCGCAAAAGTCCAGATGCTCTTCAGCCTGATCGGCCGCGACCTCTACGCGAACCTGCCCGCGGCTCCCATCAACAGGCAACTGACCGCCGCCGAGAAAGCCACCGGAATCAATGGGCCGCAAAATGAAATCTTCCGCGATACCAGATATGATTACCTCTTGCATCTGCTGTACACGCCGCTGGTCACCCTGCACAACCCATACAATGTGGCGCTCGAGTTCACCTCGTTGCGGGTGGAGTTTGCCAACGTGCCCTTTGCCATGCAGATCTTCCGCAACGGGGTGGCCCAAAGCACCGGCCTCGTGCCACTGGAAACGATGTATGTGGATAATGAAAACGGCAACATGAACAAGACCTTCGGCATGAACTTGAAAACCAAAACCAATGGCGTGCCCGGGTCAACGACTTTCCGCCTGTTGCCCGGCGAGGTGAAATTGTTCACCCCCTACATGGATCCCACGCTTACCTATCTCAATCGTGGATCGTTCTGGGACATCTACCTTGGCAACAGCCTAACAACTAACATTGAAGCCATGCCCGGTTGGCGCGGTGATGGCGTCGGGTTTTCTTGCGACTGGTTGGCAGGGGCTCAAGCCGTTGATAGCGAAGGTTCCAATGGCCATTGGATGTCCACTTTCGGGTTGGCGTGGGATGACCAGATCTATGTGAAGTTTGCGCCCTTGAGTATACCGCTCAGTAATAACAAGTTTGTCATCAAGATGTCCAGCACCGTGGGATCTGGCACCACGGTCACCAGCGCCATCGAGATGGATTATGAATCCGCCACCGGCCTGCAGAATACCCTGATCGGGCCAAACGGCACCTTGCGTTATCCCAATGCAAGCACCGTGCCCAATTATATCCGGGGGGTTGACCTGGTGGACCGCGCGACGACGCCTATCATTCAGATCCAGCGTGCCAAGCCGTTCGCCCTGCTCAGCGTGCGGGCCAAAACCACCTCCGGCGGCAGGGATGCATGGAACGAGGACGTCCGCCTGGCCACCAAGCCGTGGTGTTTCGCCCATGCCAATATCGGGGCCTCGACCCAGAAGGTGGTGAGCGAGAATGCCGCCAATCATTCGCACGAGATCGACCTGCAGGTCCTGGACAATGGCACCCAAAACCTGATCCAGACCGACATGCAGGATCGCGACCGTTTCATTTCAGGCTTGAGCACTTTTTATGGAGTGAAGTTCGGCTGCCAATATGACATCCCGCTAGGCCCGCTCCAGACGCTGGCCGGCTTCAACGGGGCCAATCCCGGCGGTTCGTCGGGCTACCTGCCGCGTTTCGCCCAACCGATCGGCAACTCCTGGGCCCACCCGCTCATCCCGCCGGAAAATCTGCTAGTCACCCGCACCGGCGGCAATTACCTCGATCATTCGTTCCTGCTCAACCTCGCGCTCTCTGACGGCTTTTATTTCTCCGGCCTCGCCGACCAGGGCGGGCCTTTCGGTCCCGGCAAATCCACCAGCACGCTGGCCGCCGGGTATGCGGGCGGCACGCCGCTTGATGACCCGCGCCTGCTGCTGTACCGGCCTAACGGAATGACCGCAGCCGCGTTTGCCGGTGAAGTCGCGAAACCGGCGGCCTACGCCAACATCGCCGCCTGGCAACTGATGGAGGGTGCCTTCAACATCAACTCCACCTCGGTGCCTGCCTGGAAGGCCATGCTCGCTTCCATCCACGATTCGCAGGCACTCTTCAACCAACTCGACAAAACCGCCGGATCAGCCACGCTCACTGCCCTAACAGCCACCTCCACCGGCAAGGCCCGCATCAGCCGGTTCCGTCTCCCCGCTGCCAAATCCGCCGCGGATGGCGGCGATGCCAAGGACGCTTATTGGCTCGGCGCACGCGAGTATTCGGATGCCGAGTTGCAGACCCTCGCCGAAAACATCGTCAACCAAGTCCGGCTTCGCGGGCCGTTCCTGTCGCTGGCGGAGTTCGTTAACCGCCGCCTTGGTTCCGGTGAGACAGCACAGCGCGGCGCCCTCCAGCAAGCGATTGATGATTCCAACCTCAACCAAAGTCTCGCCACCGCCGCCAACGCGGGCTTCGAGATTCCCGCGGACAAAGTCACCAGCTACAATTATGCCAATCCCGCCGCCGGTGCCGGTTCCAGTTACCAAGGAGCACCGGGCTATCTCACGCAAGCCGATCTTCTCAACGTGCTTGGCAATGCCGCCACCGCACGTTCCGATACTTTTACCATCCGCGGTTATGGCGAGGCCCATGATGCGGCGGGCCAGATCACTGCCAGCGCCACCTGCGAAGCCGTCGTCCAGCGCCTGCCCGATTGGTTTGATCCCGCAGACCTGGCTGAGACCGCCCCCGCAAATCTGGTGAGCGAGACCAACAGGACCTTGGGGCGGCGTTTCCGCCTCCTTGCCTTCCGCTGGCTCAATCCCGATGAAATTTAAGATCGCGATATTCTCTTCTGTGTGGCTCAATGGATGGAAGCCTGCTGCCGGGCGGACTTGCCGGGCAAATGCCTGCGACGCGTGACCAGCGGTTTCTATCAGATATCCCGGAATGTTATGAACAAGCACCTGACCACCCTCTGGATGACCGCGCTGAGCCTCGCAAGCTCCCTGGTTTCACCTGCCGCAGACAACCCTTCAGCCGCCGCGCAAGCCGTGAACGCGCTCGGCCTTGAGCTGCTGGCCAAGGGCACCGAGACGAACGCCAACGCGCTCTTGTCGCCCTACTCCATCCAGTCCGCGCTGGCGATGACCTATGCCGGCGCGGCCGGTGACACGCACGCCCAAATGGCCAAGGCGCTGCATTTTCCGGCGGACGAGACCGCCTTGCATCAATCCTTCGCCGACTTGCAAAAGGCCCTCGAAGAAGTGGCCAAAACCACTGCCGAGCGTGCAAAGAACGCAGAACAAAGCGGCGGCCCCAGCGAACCGATCGTGCTCACGGTCGCCAACCGGCTGTTTGGCCAAAAGGGATACGAGTTTCGCCAGCCGTTCCTGGACTTGGTCAAAGATACCTACGGCGCGCCGTTTCAAACGATGGATTTCATCCGCAATGCCGATCAGGAACGACTCACGATCAATGGCTGGGTGGAGGATCAGACGCACCAACGCATTCGCGACCTGATTCCCGCGAAAGCCTTGACCGAGGATACCCGGCTGGTGCTGGTCAATGCGATCTACCTGAAAGCCCCGTGGGCCGATGAGTTCCCGGCCGGGGCCACCAAGCCGCTGCCGTTCCAAGTCAAGGGCAGCGAAACTCAAAATGTGCCCACCATGTTCCGCATGAGATCCATGGGCTACGGCAAACGCGACGGCTATCAGGTCATCACCATCCCATACTCCGGGGGCGACCTGCAGTTGTTAGTGCTGCTGCCCGACACCAAGGATGGCCTGGCGGCGCTGGAAACCAAGCTCACCCCGGAAATCCTCAGCGGCTGCGCCAATCCCGGCTCTGCCGAGTTGAAACTCTATCTGCCCAAGTTCAAGCTGGAACCGCCCTTGTTCAAACTGGGCAAGGTGCTGTGCTCGCTGGGCATGCCCAGCGCCTTCGACCAACCCAAAGGCAGCGCCAACTTCGACCGCATGGCCCCGCGCAAACCCGACGATTATCTCTACATCTCGGAGGTTTTCCACAAAACCTTCCTGGCACTCGATGAAAAGGGCACCGAAGCCGCCGCCGCCACCGCCGTCGCCATGATGGCGGCCACCTCGTTTATCGAAAAACCCAAGCCGATCGAAGTGCGCGTGGACCGGCCCTTCCTGTTTGCGATCCAGCATCGCCCGAGCGGCGCCTGCCTGTTCATCGGCCGCGTCACCGATCCCCGCTAGAGTCCTTGAAATGCCAAAGATGTTGTCGTTAGGTCAAGTTTTTCGTCTGATCTCTGATCTCTGATCTCTGGTCTCTGGGGTCTGAGGCGAAGCCCCGCTAGACGATTCACCCAGGTAAGCGCCCGACCTTTTCGCTTTCCGAATCGGGATTTTCGGGGCACTTCCTTGCCCGTGCACTTGCCCGTCTTTGAAATCGCCGATGACCTGCGCGCCGCCGTGGCCGCCGGGCTGCGCTCGCGGGTGTTGCTCAAGGCTCCTACGGGTTCCGGCAAATCCACCACCGTGCCCGGCATGCTTCTGGACACCGGGATTCCCGGCATGATCCTGGTCATCCAACCGCGGCGCATGGCCGCACGCCTGCTCGCCGGTTGGGTCGCCAAACAACGCGGCGCCACGCTCGGCCGCGAGGTCGGTTATGCCGTGCGCTTCGATGCGAAATACCGCGACGACACCCGTCTGCTCTATCTAACTGACGGGGTGTTCCAACGGTGGATCCAGGACGACCCCGAACTGCACGGAGTGGGGGCCGTGATATTCGACGAGTTCCACGAACGCCGGCTCGCGGTGGACATCGCGCTCGCGCGCTGTCTGGATTTGCAGGACGGCCCGCGCCCGGACCTGCGGGTGGTGGTGATGTCCGCGACCCTCGAAACAGCCGGCCTGGCGGATTTCCTCGCGCCCGTCACCGCCCTCGAAGCCGGCGGTCGGCAGTTTCCAGTGGAGATACTCTATCGGCCCGACCGACCATCCGTCAACGACCGCCGCGGCGGCCCGCCCCGCGAAATCCCGGTGTGGGAAAAGATGGTCGCCGTTTGCCGCGAAGCGATGGCCCTGCCGGCTGCCGGCAACATCCTGATGTTCCTGCCCGGCACCCATGAGATCCGCAAAACCATCGAGTTGCTCGAATCCGGATCTATCAGCCGCGGCTGGGACGTGTTCCCATTGTATAGTGCCTTGCCACCCGCCGCGCAGGATGCGGCCATCACTCCGGGCGCGCGGCCGAAAATCATCGTCGCCACCAACGTCGCCGAAACCTCTCTAACCATCGAGGGCGTTGGCACGGTGATCGACTCCGGCCTCGCCCGCATCTCGTCCTACGAACCGCGCCGCGCCATCAACACCTTGCTCATCAAGAAAATCTCCCGCGCCGCCGCTGAGCAACGCGCCGGCCGCGCCGGCCGTACGGCACCCGGCCGCGCCTTCCGCCTGTGGAGCGCGACCGAGCACGCACGCCGCGCGGAATTCGAGACACCGGAAGTCCAGCGCGTGGACCTCGCGGAAGCCGTGCTGTTACTCAAAGCCGCCGGCGTGGCCGAAATCCGCAACTTCCGTTGGTTCACCGCGCCAACCGAAGCCGCGCTCGCCCGCGCCGAACACCTGCTCCACGACCTCGGCGCCTTCGACCTCAATGGCCACCTCACCGAAGAAGGCGCGAAAATGGCGGCGTTGCCGTTAGAACCGCGGTTTTCCCGGCTGCTGCTCGCCGGCTGCGAGCACGGCTGTCTAGCGGAAACCGCGTTCATCGCCGCCGCTGTCCAAGGCGAGGGCGTTTTTTCTAACAAACGTGGCGGCGTCGGCCGCAAGGATTTCCTGTTCGCCGATGACGACTCGGATTTCGCCGGCGAATGGCGCGCCTTCGAATCCGCCGAAGCCATGAACTTCGACCCGCAGCGTTGCGGCCAACTCGGCATCCTCGGGCGTGGCGCCCGCGAAACAGCCCAGGGCTTCGACCGCCTGTGCTCGCTTGCCAACCGTTTCGGCTGGGACTGGCTACCCGTGGATTTCAAGGCCCGCCGCGAAGCTGTCGGCCACGCGATGCTCGCGAGCTTCAGCGACCAACTCGCCATCCGCTTCAACCAAGGCACGCTGGCCTGCCGCCTGGTCGGCAAGCGCCGGGGGAAACTCGACGAGGAATCATGCGTCAAAAACGCCGCAGCCTTCGTCGCCGCGGAAATCACCGAGGTCGAGGCCCGCGAAATCATCGTCCACCTCCGCCGCGCCACCGCCATTGATCCCGCCTGGCTCGCCACCTTGTTCGCGGATGATCTAACCGTCACCGCCGGCGCGGCCTGGGATGAATCCCGCCGCCGCGTCGTCACGCGCAAGGAAACGCGCTTCCGCGACCTCGTGCTCGAAACCCGGGAAAGCGACCACGGCGTGAACCTCGACGCCGCCGCGGCGGTCCTGGCCACCCGCGTGCTGGCGGGCGAACTGGTCCTGAAAAACTGGGACCACACCGTGGATCAATGGACGGCACGTTTGGAACTGCTAGGCAATAGCATGCCGGAGCTCGGAATGCCGGGTTGGTCCGACACCGACCGCGCCGACGCCATCGCGCAGATTTGCCACGGTGCGGTCAGTTACAAGGAAATCAAGGAAGCCAACGTCTGGCGCGTGCTGCGCGAGTGGCTCAACCCCGGCCAACGCGCGGCGCTGGACGCCTATTGCCCGGAACGCATCGACCTGCCTAACGGCCAGTCGGCCAAAATCACCTACCAACCCGGCAAAGACCCGTTCATTGCCATGCGGGTCTCAGATCTTTTCGGCGTCTGGGAAACCCCGGCCATCGTCAACGGCCGCGTGCCGCTGCTCGTCCATGTTCTAACACCAGGGCGGAAACCGTGGCAAATGACCAAGGACATCAAAGGTTTCTGGGCCTCCGGCTATGCCCAAATGAAAAAAGAAGTCGCCGGCCGTTACCCCCGGCATCCGTGGCCGGACAACCCGCGCGAGTGGGTCCCGCCGCCGCCAAAACGGTCCTAGAGCCCTAGTGGAGTTCGTCATGGCCAAAGCGCAAGGCGGCGGGCAGAATGCCCGCGCCACCATACTCATTTCCCCATGTTCCGCCTGCTGCTGTTTCTTTCCCTTTTCCCGATCGCCATCTCGCTGGTCGTCCGCTGGTGGTTCGGCATTCGGGTGTTAGATAGCGATGGCGCGCGCCCGTGCCGCTGCGATCTCAACCACTGGCTGCCCTCTCCCGGCGATGCCGCCGTCGTGCACCGGGCCGAGGAATCGGCCGGTGAATTCGGCCGCCAGCTGCGTCTCAAGGCGCTCGCCGAATGGCACGAACGGGATCCTAAAGCCGCCGCCGCCCGGGAAAAAACCCGCCGTTTCGGCACTGCCGTGCCGCCCTTGAGCGGGATCGTGGCCGTGTTTGCCGTGCTGGTGGGGAAAGTGCCGGTCATGGGTGCCATCGCCATTCTGCTAGGTGCCACCGCCCTGGCCGCCGCGCTGGGCCTGCTCGCGCTTCCAGCCGAACTCAGTGCCATCGCCCGCACCGCACGCCATGTCCGCGGACAACAAAATTTCCCCGCGAGCGACGATGCGGACGCCGTGATCCGCTGCGCCATCGCCCACGCGTGGAACGCCGCGCTGCCGCCCATCCTGCGGTGGCTCCACCGGTGAGCGCACAAACAGAAATGAATTTGAACAGGAGGAAGCAGAGAGAGCAGAGGATCAAGAACTCATCACTAAAATCGACACCGACTGAAGTAACTCTTGCGGGTGAGGCCATCCATGTTTGGATGCCATTCATTCTCTGCTTCCTCTGCTACCTCCTGTTCAGCCATCTTCTTTTTCAGAATGAGCGCACAGAGCGGCGGAAGCCATGCGCCGAATTCGTTAGCGAATTTCAGAGATCCACCACCCGGCTGGTGGTTTCGCCATCGCTGAACTTCGTCCGCAGGAGGTCTCCGGGTTGGATGAGGGCAGCGGATCGAATCACCTTGCCATCCGCGCCCAGGGTGATGGAAAACCCGCGCTGGAAAGCGGATTCCGGTCCGAGCGCGCGCAACAGGCCGCGCAAACGGCCGAGCCGCTCGTTATGCCGGATGAGGGGGTCTTGTACGGTGCGCAACAGGCGCAGGCGCATGTTTGTTAGATAATCCAGGCGTCGCTCGAGCACCCGCGCAGGATGATGCGCCCGGTGGCCGGCCCGGGCTTCGTGCAACCTGACGGCGGTGGTGTCCATGGCCGCCCGCAGCGCTTGCGCCAGCCGGCCGCGCGCGGTGTCGAGACGCATCATCGGTTCCCGCAGCAACTTTTCGCCATCGCGTTGCAGGACCCCGCGTTTGAGCGCGTCCACTGCCAGGCGGGCCCGCTGCAGTCGTTCACGGGTCAGGCGGTCGAGACGCCGGCGCCATTGCGCCAGCCTGCCTAACAACTCTGTGCCATCCGCCACGGCCAACTCCGCCGCGGCGCTGGGCGTGGGTGCCCGCAGGTCCGCCACGAAATCGGCGATGGTGAAATCAATCTCATGGCCGACCGCAGAGATGATAGGGATAGGGCAGGCGGCGATCGCCCGGGCGACGACCTCCTCATTGAAATTCCACAAGTCCTCGATCGAGCCGCCGCCGCGGCCGACGATGAGCACGTCGCAACGCGGATAACCAAAGGCCTCGGGCCGGCCCAATTTCCCGATGGCTTGGGCGATTTCCAACTCGGCTCCCCTACCCTGCACGCGCACCGGTAACAGCACCGGCTGGACCCACGGCGCGCGGCGTGTTAGAACGTTGAGGATATCCTGCAAGGCCGCTCCCGATGCGGAGGTGATGATGCCGATCACGGTGGGAAACCCGGGAATCGCTTGCTTGCGCTCGGCATCGAACAACCCTTCGGCATGCAATTTGCGCTTCAACGCCTCGAAGCGCGCCTGCAAGTCACCGGTGCCCGCGCGTTCGGCCTTTTGCACGATGATTTGCAGCTGGCCGCGCGCCTCATACACACTCGCCTCCGCGAACACGCGCACCTTCGCGCCGTCCTCCAGCGCATCCGCGCCCGGACGTTTGCGCGCCCCGAACATCGCACACTGGATTTGCGCCCCTTCGTCCTTGAGCGAGAAATACCAGTGCCCGCTGCCCTGCTTTTTCAGGTTGGAAACCTCGCCTTCCACCCACACCCCGCCCACCTGCGTCTCCAGCAGGTTTTTCATCCGCCGCAAGAGTTGCGTCACGGACAACGCCTTGTCCCCGGCGGGTTTCGCTTGGGAAAACAAATCCATGCCGCAAGCTGGCAGGCCCCGCGGATTTTTCGAGTGGGAAATTCACGCCGCGCCAGGACGACACGGCGGATTTTTTGCTCGGTCATCTTACCCGCGCCAAGGGGCTTGTCCCCTTGGACGGGAAAGGTTGAATCTGGGGGATGGCCTGTTTCCCAAACCTCTTGCGATCCAAGGGCGCAAGTCCCTTGGCGTCGCCGACCGGAAACCGGTGCGAAAATCCGCCTTGCCCGTGCGGGCGTATCGAGGGGCAACAAGCGGTTCAGCACGAAAAAATACCCGAGTGGAATCACCAGATTGTCAAAACCCCGGTCAGAACCCAAACCGGCAACGGCCGCTCGAAAATCCACGGCAAGGCGACACAGGTACAACCCGTCGCGACATGGACCGATTTGCGGGCCACCTCCGGCGAGGCGCCGGCTCGCATCGCCAGCGCACGGATCAGCGGCAAGCCGAGCAGCAAGACCGTCACGATTTCTAACACCGCCAGCCATTCCGAGGTCGTCACGCAAGCACCTCCTCCACCACGAAGCGGCTATAGAAAAACGCCCGGTCTTGCTCCAACAAGCGTTCCGCCTCGGCGGCGCAAGGTTGCAGGCGGTCCGCCAGTGATTCCGGCCGCGAGCGCGGGACGAGCATATTCCAATAGGCAAGCCGCGCGCCAGGATTGGCGGCACCGGCGATTTTTTCCAACAGATCCGCCGTTTTTTCCTCACTCATGTAATCGAAAATATCACTGAGATTGAAGGCATCAAAACTCCGCCCCGGATGCTCCGCAAGCATTCCTTCGAGCGGCGCTTGAACCACTTCGAACCGTCCAGCCGCGAGCGCCTTGCGGATCACCTCGAAATTCCTCGCTTCCAAGGCTTCCGGCAAAACCGCGCCATGGGTGCCGGTGAGAATCCAATGCAGGTAGGGATTTTCCGCCGGATCCAGGATGGCCAAGGCATGGCGGGTGCGCAGCAGGATGCGCGCGGCCACCGATCCCTCCACATACCGGAAAAACCCGGAATCGCGGCCCAAGGCACCCATCACCGTGCGGGAAAAGAACACCCGGAAAATCCACCGCCAGCGTTGGTTATCCCAAATCTGCTGGTAAAACCATACCCGCTCCTCGGGAGTGCGCGGCGCCAACAGCGCATGCACCCGCTGCCGGGAGTGGGCGAGCGGCAACACCCGGTTGCGGAACAGCGCTAAATAATGCTCGAACTTCCCCGCCGAACCGATCCCCCGCTCCACCGCCCCGGGTCGAGAGTCCCAGAACTCCCGGACCTCGCGTGGCAGCGAATGCCGGCACGCCTGATAGATCCGCACCCGCCGCGCCGATGGCCGCGAACCCATCAATTCCAACATCTCAGCGTGATCAAGCGTTGCATATGCCGCGCGCCGCAATTCGATGCAGGCGATTTGCGCGGCATTCATTTCCACGGCGGTCACTGCGGCCGCCCCGGCGGCGAGCAAGGCAAAGCTGTTATCCCCCGCCGAGCCGATGCTCAGGCACTGCCTGCCCTGCGGCTTCAAAGCCGCGACCAGCACGCGCGAGTCCTCCCAGCACTGGGCATAACGGACCGCCGAGAAATCGGCGCGGTGCTGGATTTCAGTGGTGCTCACTGGAGTGACCTGTTCAACTGCGAAAGGTTACGGCGGGGAGTCCGCAGCAAGCGGCCAGGTTTCAGCGTTTTTGGTGCCGCGGCCGCGTGCCAGTTTGCGGTGGGCGCGGGCAAAGTGACCGGCACTGAGTGCGGCGATAATGGACAATTCGCCGGCTAACAACAACCCCGCGCAAACTTCGGCCAGGGCGCGGGCCTTGCCCGTGCCAGACAACCCCATCAGTTCCAAACAGGCCCTTTGCGTGGGCTGGCCGGTGCCGCCGCCGGCGGTTCCGACCATGATGCCCGGCAAGGTCACCGTGGCATAGAGTCCGCCATCCTCGGTCGCCTCGAAGCGGGTCACCCCGACGGCCGACTCCGCCACGCAGGCGGCATCCTGGCCGGTTGCCAGATCGAGCGCGGCAAGTCCGTTAGCGAAATGACCGTGAATCCCGAGGGTGCCGCTGAGCACTCCGCCGATGGCCGACATCCGCCAGCAATCCGCCATCTGCGCGCTGCCGTCGGGCACATGGGGCAGCGCCTGCAGATCCGGCCGCAACCGCTCCGCCGCATGCTGCGGACTCTCGTTGCCGAGAATACGCGCGGCATATTCCTGGGTGAGGCCACGTTTGCCCGTCATTGGCAAACGTTGAGCGCATCCCGCCCGGCCGTCAATGGCATTGAGCGGACCCCGGGGCCTATCACCCGAGGAAACCGGTGAGCGGGCTGGTCGCGCTGGCGTGCTCACCGGCTTCCGGCAAGCCGAGTTCAAACGCTATGCGGCCGGCTTCAACGGCCATCTTGAAGGCGGCGGCCATGCGTGCGGGATCGCTGGCGATGGCGATGGCGGTATTGACGAGCACGGCGTCGGCACCGAGTTCCATGGCTTCGGCGGCGTGGCTGGGCGTGCCCAGCCCGGCATCCACCACCACAGGCACGATCGCCTGTTCGATGATGATGCGGATCTGGTCGCGGGTGGCGAGACCCCGGTTAGAACCGATTGGCGCGCCCAGCGGCATCACGGTGGCTGCCCCGGCTTCCTGCAAACGCTTCGCGAGCACGGGATCGGCGTTGATGTAGGGTAGCACGATGAAACCTTCCCTGACGAGGATCTCGGTGGCTTTGAGCGTTTCTATCGGATCCGGCAGCAGATAGGTGGGATCGGGGTGGATTTCGAGTTTCACCCACTTCGGCAGGCCGGCGGCGGCGGCGAGGCGGGCGAGGCGCACGGCCTCATCGGCGTTCATCGCACCGCTGGTGTTAGGGAGAATGAGGTATCTTTCAGGATCGATGAATTCGAGGATATTCGCATACGGATCGTGCTTGCCGGTGAGATCGGCGCGGCGCAAGGCGACGGTGACAAGTTGTGTGCCACTGGCGGCGAGGGCGGCGCGCATGGCTTCGTGGGAGGGGAATTTCCCGGTGCCGAGAAAAAGTCGGGAGCGGAATTCACGGCCGGCGATAATGAGCGATGACATGGTGTGAAGCACTAAATATGAAATTCCATATACTAAACTTGGAAGGTGGCGAGCCAGCGCTCGAAGGCGCGGTGATCGTTGAGATCGTATTGCCAGCAATGGAAGCCGAACTGCCGCCCGGTGGCGATGTTTTGCGCGAGATCGTCGATGTAGAGGGTGGCATCCGGGACCAATCCGTAGGCTTCGACGGCATGTTGATAGATTTCGGGCCGGGGTTTGACGCAGCCGACCTCAAAGGACAGCACCGCGCCATCGAACAGGGAGAAATCCGGGTAGGTTTCAAACATCCACGGGCAATGGATGGCATTGGTGTTAGATAACAGGATCAGGCGGTGCCCGCATGCCGCGAGTTTGCGCACGCAGTCCCACATCGACGGGTTGGGGGTAAAAATCCGCTGCCAGGCCGCACGGAATGCTTCCGGCGAGGCGTCGCTGCCAAGCACACCAATGGCCCAGTCCATGTACTCGTCCGGAGCGATCCTGCCGGATTCGAGCTCGTCATTGCGTTCAAGCACCCGGCCCAGACGCAACGCGGAATCGGTGGTGCCGGGCGGCAGCAGACGGGCCAGCGAGGTCACCAAATCAAAATCCAGCAGAACGCGGCCGATGTCATAGAGGAAGGTCATGGGAGAAGATCGTGGCTGGTGGAGAGGATGAATCTTCATTCTACAATCCACGCTGCGCAAGCTGGTTGAGAATGAATCTCGCGGCGGCGATGGCGCCGGAATTGCGGGCGTGGCGGGCAAGGGCGGATTTCATCGCGCGCCAGGCGACGGCATGATCGGCGAGAAGCTCGGAAACCTGGCGGCTCAGAGCCTCGGGCGTCGCGGCAAAAGCACCGCCTCCAATGGCTTCTAGCAGGTGGAGATTCCCTTCTTCCTGGCCGGGCACCAGATGGTGGATGAGCATCGGGCAACAGGCGGCGATCGCTTCATGCACGGTGGCTCCTCCGGCTTTGCCAACCACCAGGTGATGGCTGGTGAGAAGTTGCGGAACTTTGCGCGTCCACCCGAGGATGCGGACCCGGTCGGGATAGGCGTTCTTGATATCCCGGGCCCGCGAATACAAGCGGCGGACATTGCGCCCGAGCACGATGGTTAGATGCACTGCAGGGGATGCGTCCAGCAACGCCTGGCTGTGCCGCCGGACAAACGGCAATTTCGCGGTGGGGAAATACAGGACGCGGAACGGATCGCAGCCATCCCCGGCCGGGACGGGCACCCACTCCGCAAATCCGGGATGCACCGGAAATCCGGTGTCGCAGATTTGCTCCGCGACCAAGCCCTTGCGGATCATGGCATCCCGCGTGATCGGGTCGGTGACCAGCCACCAGTCCGACGGCGCACGGAGCCAAGCGGCATTGATTTCAATCGAATCGGTCACCACGGTGAACACCGGAAGGCTCTTGCCGCTCTGCGCGAAGATGCGCGCCAGAAAATACGGATAAAGCGGATAGGTGCTGACCACGGCCACGGGCTGAAAATCCTCAATCATGGCGGCTAACGAGCGCTCGGGCATGCGCATTAGCGGTCCCCTCTGGCGGCTGAAATCACACCGGTCCGTGGATCGGTAAATCCAAGCCCAAACCTGCGGCAAATGCGTGGTGGCCAAGCGATAGCCGCGGCTCAAGAGGTCCGTCAAGCGCGGCATTCCGATCACGCACGGATCGCTCACCCGGGTGCACGCGCCCGCTGCGTCGAGGGCAAGCGCCAGATTGCGCGCGGCGCTGTTGTGGCCCTCGCCGAAGGCGGCTGTGACGATAAGAATGCGCGGTGGATCAGGCATAACGGGGTGCGGCAAAGATTTAGAGTGAGACTGGCGTTGCGTCGATGGACTTTTGCGTCTTTTCTTCTGATCGACATGGTGCGTGAGGACAAACCGCTGCAACTGAGACCGGTCGATGATGACGTCGTGGAACCGCCGGACGTGATTCGTCTTGGCAACTGGTCCACCGAGCGCCAAGTGCCTGAGGGAAAACCGATCCGCCTCGGACCCCATGCGGAAGAGTCCTCTGTCAGCCAGCGCCTCGATTTGCCCAGCCGGGAGGACGGCGAGTTGCGCACCCACCAACCCGGAATCGAGGTCATCATCGATTCCGAAGCCGCCAACCCGGATCATCTCGAGCAAAACTGGGGCGAAGCGTCCTCCGTCCGCAATCCCATCCCGTGGGGCTGGTTCGCTCTCATTGGCCTGGCCCTCATCGGCACGCTAATCTGGTCGTTGACCCGTCTGGAAAAGGCGAATGTCCAGGCTGCTCAGATTCGCATTGAAACGCAATCCTCGCTCGTTCAAGAAGCCAAGGAACAATGGGAGGCCCGTCAACTCATCGACCGGATCGAGCAAACCATCCGGGACTTTTTCAACACCACTTCGGTTGAATCCCGCGCCCGTCTGGTTCGCCACCCCGAACGGGTCGCCCCGCTGATGCGCCAGTATTACTCGAACCAAGCGGTGTTCTCCAGCCGCTTGAAGACCATCAAAACGCTCCAACCGCTCACCCTCGACAACCGCGGCAACTTCTGGATGGCAACGGTCGTCCTGGCCAACGGCAAGACCCACAATCTCGCGGTCGAAATCCTGGAATCCGGCGCTGTCCGCATCGATTGGGAAACCTTGGTATGTTACCAACCGATCCCATGGGGCGATTTTGTCGTACAAAAACCCACCGGAAAGTCGTTGGATTTCCGGGTTTATGTCGAGCCGGATAACTTTTACAGTCATGAATTCGGGGATTCCGAACGCTGGACGTGTTTCCGGCTCACCGCCTTGAACAGTGAAGAAACGCTCTTCGGATATGTCCCCGCCGCGAGCGACGAAGCTCAAGCCCTGCTCCGTCTGCTTGATCAGAACGGCGGTCGTAAGACCTCACTCATCCTGCGACTCGCGTACCCGCCAGGACTTCAATCCCGGCGCGGTGTGGTGATCGAGAAACTGCGCAACAACCGTTGGCTTTACATCGATCCCCCCGCTGCCGGCGCTTGATCCCCGCAACCCACGCTCTAAGGTAAGACACTTCGCCCTTGAACCCTTCCGAACCCAAACCCACACCCGCGCCAAAACCCACACCTCCCGCTGCCGCCGCATGGTTGCCGGTGCTGGCCGGAGTTCTGGCATTCCTGGCCATCCAATACGGCATCGCCTTGTGGATGCTCGCCCACTCCACGGGCGGCATGATGAACAAATTCAGCGCGCTGGCCCGCGACCAATACCTCGGCTTTCTGGTCCGCCAAAACCTGCTGATGCTTGTCGCCTACGTCTTGCTGGCCATCGTCGCAACCGTCCTCGCCCGGCCGCTCGTCACCCTCTGGACCCGTCACTCAAAGTATCGGAAACCCATCGCCATCGCACTCCGGAGTTTCGCGATCGTGGCCGTCATGCACGGCTATTGCATTCTGCGCCTGATGCAAACCCGGCCGTATTTCCTCAATGAAGCCGAGTTCGGCCAATGGTATTACAAGGCTCTGGATCTGCTTCCGGATCCGGTGAAACCCGCCGCTCTTTGCACCCTGTTCACCTTGTTGCCGGTCGCTTTCATCACCCTCTCGCTGGGCTGGCACATCCACCGCCACGGCCGCCGGGGCTGGGCGGCGGCGGCCATCATCACCGTGTTCATCGCGTCCGGCCTCGGCTTCCAACACTTGGCCCACCGCCCACCGCCCGCTGCGGCCTCGACCGGCAAAACGCCTAACATCATCATCATCGGCTCCGATTCCCTGCGCGGCGACCGCCTCGGTTGCGCCGGCTACCGGCCGCCGCGCACGGACGGCGCGGCCGCGGCGGGCGTCTCGCCGGCGATCGATGCGCTCGCCGCGAAATCCACCCGTTTCGTCCGCTGCTACTCGTCCATCGCCTCGACGATCGAATCCGGTGTGCAACTGATGGCCTCGCAGTATCCGCAGAGCCACGGCATCCGGCAGATGTACCCGGATCGCGCCACCGTGGAAGCCACCAAGAAACGCATCGTCCCGATCGCCACCTTGCTCCGCGAGCGCGGTTACGACACCGCCGTCATCGGTGATTGGTGCGCCGCTTACTACGAAATCATCCCGCTCGGCTTCGAACACCTCTCGGTTTCAAGTTTCGATAACTTCAAGATCTACATGAGCCAGGCCGTCGTGATGGCCCACTTCGTCGTACCCTTGTATTTCGACAATCCGCTGGGCTATCGGATTTTCCCTCAGCTCCAAGCCTTCGCCCAGTTCGTCACCCCCAAAGTCGTCACCGAGCGCGTCGAGCGGCGTTTGGAAGCCGCCGCCAAGGAGCATAAACCGTTTTTCTGGCACGTCTTTTATTCCTGCAACCATCTCCCCTACCGCAGCCCGGAACCCTATGTCAGCATGTTCGCGGATCCCTCCTATCAGGGCCGCAACCGCAACGGCGTGGATTTCGACATCGATGCCTTCATCGGCGGCACCGACCTCGAATCGAAATGGAAGGCTCTGCCACCCAAGGAAATCGCCCAGATCCGCGCGCTGTATGACGGATGCACCCGCGAATTCGACGATTGCATCGGCAAAATCCTCGCCGCCATTGAGCGCAACGGCCTCGCGGACGACACCATCGTCATCATCACCTCCGACCATGGTGATGACCTCTACGAGCCCGGCGTCACCCTCGGCCACGGACTCACCTTCAATGGCGGCGGCCAGGCCAACCACGTGCCGATGATCGTCCATGTCCCGGGTCAGCCGCCCAGGGTCATTCCGCAAACCGTGCGCATGATCGATGTGATCCCCACCCTCGCCGACCTAACAAACGTGGAGCAATCCGCCACTTGGCAGGGCCGGAGTTTTGCGGGCTGGATCCTGGGCAGTGAGACGCCGCAAGACCGTCCGTTCTATGGTGAAACCGGTTTTCCCTTCATTCAGTTCGCCGTGGCTGGCGTCGAGCGCCCCAAACTCCCGCCGATGGACGAACTTACCTGGATCGATAAGGACTACAACTACCAGTTCGTCGTCAAACCTCAATACCAAGAGCGCATCGTCCAAGCGAAACAACGCTGCCTGCGAACTAAAAACTGGAAACTCGTGTGCACTCCCACCACCGCCGGAACCCGTCATTACGGGCTCTTCCACAGCACCACCGATCCCCATGGCGAGACCGATCTGGCCGCGTCTCGTCCGGAAGTGCTCGCCCCGCTGCGGGCCGCGCTCGAACGCTGGATGGATCAGAAAATCGAAACCTCCATCGCGGAAATCTTCCCCGGCGGTGAGCCTTGAGAATCGCCGCTTGAGTTTTTACGCCCGCCAGACAAGCTTGCCCCGGTCCCATGAAATTCCACGCTCCGTTTATCGCCATCTCCCTCGTTGCCAGTCTGCCCGCAGCCGAGGTGCCCAAAATCTTTGCCGGACTTTTCGAACAAGACATCCCGGTGAAGGGGCAGGTCGGCATGGTCATTCCGCCCAAGGAGATCAATAAATACGTCGCCAAAGTCGAGACTGCGGCCCGCAAGGATACCAAATGGTTCCGCGAGTACTCGGGCAATGCCAAACCTGGCGTGCCACTTCCCTACGACGAGCGCCTCGGCCTGACCAAAGAGGAATACAACGAATACCTCGTGCTGTGGAACCAACGTGAATTCAGGCCGAATGAAGATGTCATGCTGTTGCTGCGCCAAAGCGCCGGCGGCACTTGGTCCATCACCGCCACTGGCGGGGCCAGCATGCTCTCGACGCTGCGTTACAACCCCAAGGACGATGTCTTCCGTTCCCCCAACGGCGATCTGAAACGCAGCGACGACGTCAAGGCCGACGCCGCCAGCATCCTCGGCGAATGGACCGGCCTGGAATGGAAATTCGAAGAGGAATCCGAGCTCGCCAAAACCAAGGAGAATATCGCCCTCGGCCGCCTTGCCGACAACCAGTTCGGCCTCATCGTCTATAACGTCCTGGAACTCTCCACCGAAGGCAAACGCATGCTCGACAATCGCCTCGTCGTGCGTTTCGCCCTCGGCAAGGCCGGCCAGATCAAGGACCCCAATCCCTCGCCCGCCAAGCCCGTGCTCGTCAAACCCGCGCCCGCCAAACCCGCGCCGAAGAAACCCGTCAAGCCCGCCCCGAAGAAGTAAGCCCTGAAGCCCGGCGTCCCAAGGCGCGGAAATCGCCGGGGCTCCCGCCGGAAAATCTGGTGCGCCTTCGTGGCATCCGCCTGGCAGACCTGATTTCCGCAAAATCCGCGTCGCGTCCATCCGCACTTTAATAAGCCATCCAAGCCATGCGAATCATCGCCGGAAAAGCCGGACGTCTCGCCATCAAGGTGCCGCTGGCCGTCGCCCGGCCCACCACCGACTTCGTCCGCCAGGCGATCTTCTCCATCCTCGGCGAACGTGTCGTAAACGCCCGTGTCCTCGACCTCTTTGCCGGCTCCGGCGCGATCGGCCTCGAAGCCCTCAGCCGCGGTGCCGCCTCCTGCGTCTTCGTCGATGCTCACCGCCAGGCCTGCGCCACCATCACCTCCAATCTCACAAGCTCCGGTCTCGCCGGCGGTCACCCCGTCAAAGCCGAAGCCGCCGCCTTCCTCAAACGCGACGCCGCCACCTACGACCTGATCTTCGCCGACCCTCCCTATTGGCAACACCACGGCGACAAGGATCACCTCGGTGACCTGCTGCAAAGCGGACTGTTAGAACCTCGCCTCGCCCCCGGCGGCTGGTTCATCGCCGAGATCTCCGCCCACCAAGCGTCACCCGCCGCGCCCGGCTTCAGCCTCGCCGACCGCCGCGAATACGGCGGCAGCGCGATCCTCTTTTTGATCCCCGCGGACGGATCTGCCTAAAATCAGGGCTTGCGCTCGGAGTTCTCAGAAATAGAAGCGCAGGCCGCTAACGAATGTATAACCGTCATACGTGGCGGTCTGGTTTTTCCCGGGATTGGCGATGCCGCCGTCCATCATGGAATACTCGATGCCGTTCATGATCTTGAGCTTGTTGCCGTAGAGATAGTAGTTCAGGCCGAGATAGAAAGAGGTGTAATTGTCACCGTTGGGGATCACGTTGGGCGCCCATTTCTCATAGCGATTGGGAAGCCCCAGATTCGTTGTGCCTGCGGCCACGTCTCCGCTGGTAGCCCATTGGAAGCGACCGACGAGTTGCAGTTTTTCGGCGATGAAATAGGACGGGATGATGCTGATGCCGAAGACGTCGGACTGGTGGATCGCCTTGCTGGTGCCGGCTTGTTCGGCATTGCCATCAAAGCCGAAGCCATAGAGGATATCCGTAGTGAGTTCGAAGCGGCCTTGGGTGATGTCGTTGGTCAGGGCGAGGCAGTCGGTGAAGGATGGCGAGCTGCTGGCGTAGAAGTTGTCATCGTCTTGTTCCTTATAGCCTGGCTCCGTGTTGTGCAGGTATTGGAACGAGACGGCAGCCTTCTCCAGCCCGGCTTGGGCCGCGTAGTCGTAACCGATTTTCCCGAGGATGATGGCTCCCTGGTCGAAGGAGGAAAACTCGCGGGCCCGGTCATTGCCGTAGACACCGAGTTGATAGAACCAATGTCCGGCGATGCCCTTGCCGGTGGCCCAGGCCCCGGTGAGTTCACCCGGGAAAAACAGATTGGAAACCAGGCCGCGCTCGAAGGTGACAATCTCCTTGGCGGAAATTTCATATTCGCGGCCGAACTTCACCTCGATCTTGCCGACCGAAACATTGAACGCGTTGCTCGGCGCATAAGTCAGATAGAGTTCGTAGATATCCCGGTAAAGATTGGATGCCCCTTCGGTAGTGTCGACGTCCATCGTGCCTTGGAGATTCCAGTATTGATACCACTTGGAGTTAAAGCCGAAACGGGCACGGCGGGCTTCGAAATGATCATCCCAAACGGATTGCCGATTGGCGGCACTGCCATTCTTGAAGTCCTCGATGTCGAAATGGCCATCCTCCGAGTCCCCGGTCGCGTATTGGACTTGCAACTGACCTTGGAGCGAGAATTCCTGGAGAATCGGGTTGCTGGCGTCCTTGTAAAGCGTGGCGGCGGACCAGATCTTGTCATAGGTGGATTCCCCGGGGAATTTGCCGAGCAACAGGCCACTGGCGCTGCTGGCGGCTTGCGCGGTGGCAATGTCGGCCGGGGTGGCGCTGCCGGCGTGGGCCGGAAGGCAACCCAGCAGGCTGGTGACGAGCATGGCACGTTGGATGGCATTCACGGATGGCATGTTTTGGTGGGATGGTGCGCAGGGAGCAAGCGATGAATAGCGGACAGACTGCATCTTGAAAGCGGAAATTTGCGACGGCCCCTTCTTCCATGGGACGGAGACTGAGCCGGGTTTGACAGTCGCCCCATCTTGGCTATCTTGCGCCCCGTTCCACCCACCCATCACTTCCCATGAGCGACACGACCCCTGAAAAACATGTCTTCCAAGCCGAGATCCAGCAACTGCTCGATCTGGTGGTCCATTCTCTCTACACGGACAAGGAGATCTTCCTGCGCGAGTTGATCTCGAACGCCTCCGACGCAATGGAAAAACTCCGCCACATCGAGGCCACCGAAAAAAACGTCCACCAACCGACGCTCCCGCTAGAGATTCACATCACCACCGATGAGGAGGCCAGGACCCTGACCATCGCCGATTACGGCATCGGCATGTCCCACGATGAACTGGTGAAAAACCTAGGCACCATCGCCCACTCCGGCACCAAGGCGTTTCTCAAGTCGGTCAAGGAGGGCGTCGCGACGCCAGCTAACATGATCGGCCAGTTCGGCGTCGGGTTCTACTCGGCCTTCATGGTCTCGGACCAGGTGTGCGTGCATTCCCGCAGTTGGCACGCGGACTCCGCCGAACTCGTCTGGACCAGCGATGGCAAGAGCAGCTACGAAATCGAGGAGTCGCCCGGCCAGGATCGTGGCACCAAAATCGTCATGCACCTCCAGCAGGATTGCGCCGAATACGCCACCGAATCCCGCATCAGGCACCTCATCGAAACCTATAGCAACTTCGTCGGTTTCCCTATCCTGCTCAACGGCAAACGTGTCAATGAAGTCGAGGCTCTGTGGCTGAAAAACAAGTCTGAGATCAGCGACGAACAATACAAGGCGTTCTATCAGTTTTCCTGCAAGGCCTTCGACGCACCGTCCTACCGCCTGCACTTCAGCGCCGACGCGCCGCTCGCCATCAACGCGCTGGTGTTCGCCCCGTCCGAAAACCCGGAACGCATGGGCTTCAACAAGACCGAGTGCGCCGTGGCCCTCTACAGCCGCAAGGTGCTCATCGATGCCTCGCCCAAGGATCTGCTGCCCGACTGGATGCGCTTCATGAAGGGCGTCGTGGACAGCGCCGATCTGCCGCTCAATATCTCCCGCGAAACGATGCAGGACAGCGCCCTGATCCGCAAACTGGGCAGCGTCATCAGCAAACGCGTGATCCGCATGTTCGAGAAGGAAGCCGAGGCGGATCCGGAGAAATACCGCGGGTTCTATCGGAAGTTCGACCGCTTCTTCAAGGAGGGCGTCGCCACCGACCATGCGAACCGCGAGGCGCTCGCCAAATTGCTGCGCTTCGAATCATCGCTCACCGATGCGGGCAGCGTTTGCGGATTCGCCGACTACCTTTCCCGCATGAAAGACGGCCAGGATTCGATCTACTACCTCGTCGGCCCGAGCCGTGAGCAGGTCGAGAGCAGCCCCTTCCTCGAAGCCTTCGTGGCCCGCGGCCTGGAGGTGATCATCTTCACCGACGCAATCGACGAATACGTCGTGGACTCGCTCGGCACTTTCGATGGTAAAAAACTCGTCTCCGTCCGCCATGGCGGGGTCGAACTTGAGGATCAAGCCACGGCCGGCGATGCGCTCACCGCGGAACAAACCACCGCCCTTTGCGCTTTCCTCAAGGCGGAACTCGGCGAGCGCGTGGTCTCCGTCTCCAGCGGCAAACGCTTGGTCGAAAACCCGGTCATCGCGCTGGTGCCCGCCGACGGCATGAGCCCGCAGATGCGCCAAATGATGAAGGCCATCGACGAAAACTTCAAAGACCAGGTGAAAGTTGAGTTGGAGATCAATCCGCGCCATCCGCTGGTCAAAAAACTCGCCGCAGCCAAGGACAGCAATCCGGAACTCGCCAAGCTTGTTGCTCTCCAATTGCTCGACAACGCGCTGATCGCCGCCGGCCTGCTCGAAGATGCCCGCGACACCGTCAAGCGCATGAATACCTTGATGGAAAAAGCACTGGACTAAGGGGCAGGGACGTCTCGTCCCGCTCTTGCTGGACGAGACGTCCAGCCTCCTTCAAAAGCTGCCAGTCATCAAACCGTCTTTTCCAAGCAATTCGCCTTGCGGGATGTGCCTGCCAGCGGCAAGCATCGGGCTGTGACTCCGCAACTTGATGATCTGTTTTCATTCCTGCGCTTCCCGAGTGTCTCGACGGATTCACGCCATGCGGAAGATGTGCGGGCCTGCGCCGGGTGGCTGCACACCAAACTTGCGGGCATGGGCCTCGCGACCGAACTCCACGAGACCCCGCAACATCCGGTGGTCATCGCCCGCAACGCCCCTGTGCCGGGCAGGCGCAACGTGCTCGTTTACGGCCACTACGACGTGCAACCGGTCGATCCGCTGAACCTGTGGACAAGCGATCCGTTCCAACCGGAAATCCGCAACGGCCGGATCTGGGCCCGCGGTGCCGCCGACAACAAAGGCCAAATGATGGCCCACGTGCTGGGAGTCGAGCAAACGCTGCGCGAAACCGGCGACCTGCCAGTGAATTTGATTTTCCTGTTCGAAGGCGAGGAGGAAATCGGCAGCCCGAACCTGGCCGCCTTCCTGCTCCATCATTGTGACGACCTGCGTTGCGACGTGATCGCCATTTCCGATACCGGCATGGTCGCACCCGGCGTGCCCACCCTCGGCTACGGCCTGCGCGGCATCACCTGCTGCGAGGTGATCCTGCACGGACCGAAGGGCGACCTTCACTCCGGGCTGTTCGGCGGTGCGGTGGCCAACCCCGCCGCAGCGATGGCCCGCCTGGTGGCCAGCCTGCACACGCTGGACGGCCGGGTGGCGATCGACGGATTCTACGACCCGGTTCGCCCGTTAGAAGACTGGGAGCGACGCATGTGGTCACAGGTGCCCGGCGTGAGTGATGCGGATTACCTGCAAGTGACCGGATCCCCCGGCTTGTTCGGCGAGCCCGGTTTCACCTCGGCCGAGCGTCTGTGGGCGCGGCCGACCGCCGAGGTCAACGGCATCGGCGGCGGCTATCAGGGAGAGGGTTCGAAAACCGTGCTTCCCGCCGCGGCCTTTGTGAAACTCTCCTTCCGCCTGGTGCCCGACCAGGACCCGAAAGACATCATGGAGAAGGTGCAAAAACACCTCGACTGGCATTGCCCGCCGGGCGTCGAAATCGAGGTCCTTCCCGGCCACCACGGCAAACCCTATCTGACAGATCCCAATTCGAGATACGGCCTGGCGGCACAAGCCGCCCTGCGTGCCGCCTTCGCCGCGGAACCCGTGCTCATCCGCGAAGGCGGCAGTATCCCTATCGTGCAGACCTTCCGCGACATCCTCGGGGCGGACACCCTGCTGCTCGGCCTCGCCCTGGCCGACGCCAAAATCCACGCGCCTGACGAAAATTTCCCGGTCGAAAACTTCGAAGCCGGCATCCGCCTGAACCAAGCACTGCTGGTGGAGCTCGCTAAGCACTAAATCTTAAATTCTAAATTCGAAACGAATATCAGATCGCATGCGGCAATTCTCCTCTTCCTCTTCTTCTTCGTTTCGAATTTAATGCTTATAAATTAGTGCTTTATTCCCCCATGTCCGAATCCGACCCCACCACCAAACTCGATTTCATCCGCGAGATCATCGCCGATGATCTGGCCGCCGGCAACCACCCCACCACCATCACCCGCTTCCCGCCGGAACCTAACGGATACTTGCACATCGGCCACGCCAAGTCGATCTGCCTGAACTTCGGCATCGCCCGGGAAAACGCCGCCAGCGGCGCAAAGTGCCACCTGCGCTTCGACGACACCAACCCGGAAAAGGAGGAGAGCGAATACGTCGAAAGCATCAAGACCGACGTGCAATGGCTCGGTTTCGACTGGGGCGGGCACCTCTATTTCGCCAGCGATTATTTTGAGTTCTTCCATGACTGCGCGGTGCATCTCATCAAGGAGGGCAAAGCTTATGTCGATGACGACTCGGCCGAGGAAATCCGCGCCAAGCGCGGCAACATCACCACCCCCGGCACCTACTCGCCGAACCGCGACCGCACGGTGGAGGAAAACCTCGGCCTCTTCGACAGCATGCGCCACGGCACGTTCGAAGACGGTGCCTGCGTGTTGCGCGCCAAGATCGACATGGCATCGTCCAACATGAACCTGCGCGATCCGGTGCTCTATCGGATCATGCATTCCCAGCACCATAACACCGGGGACGCCTGGTGCATCTATCCGATGTATGACTTCGCGCACCCGCTGGAGGACGCGCTCGAGCACATCACCCACTCGCTCTGCACGCTGGAGTTTGAGAACCACCGACCGCTCTACGATTGGTTCATCGAGAACTGCCCGGTGCCTTCCATGCCCCGCCAGATCGAATTCGCGCGGCTGAACCTCACCTACACGGTGATGAGCAAACGCAAGCTGTTACTGCTTGTCCAGGAAGGCCACGTCAGTGGCTGGGACGATCCCCGCCTGCCGACCATCTCGGGCCTGCGCCGCCGCGGTTACCCGGCTCCGGCCATCCGCGATTTCTGCAAACGCATCGGCCTCACCAAGTTCAACAGCACCACCGACGTCGCACTGTTGGAATTTGAGGTCCGCGATTTCCTCAACCGTTCCTCACCGCGCCGCATGGCCGTGCTCGATCCGCTCAAGGTCGTGCTCGACAATTGGGCCGCCGAACCATTCGTCCGCGTCCCGGTGTCCAACCACCCGCAAAACCCGGAGGCCGGCGAACGCATGGTGCCCATCTCCGGCGAGGTGTGGATCGAACGCGACGACTTCATGGAGGACCCGCCGAAGAAATTCTATCGGCTAGGCCCCGGCCGCCACGTGCGCCTGCGCGGCGGGCATATCATTCGTTATGTATCCCATGACAAGGACACTGCGGGAAATATCAGGTTCATTCACGCGGAAATCCTACCCGGCACCGTCGGCACGGATGCCCCCGCCGGCGTCGAATGCCGCGCCGCCATCCACTGGGTGGACGTCGCCACCGGCGCAGACGCCGAAGTGCGCCTCTACGACCGCCTCTTCAGCGTCGAGGACCCGGACGCCGCGCAAGACGGCTTCACCAGCGTGCTCAACCCCGCCTCGCTCACCACCATTACGGCCAAGGTCGAACCCGCACTCGCGGAGGTGGACCCCGGTTGCGCCTGCCAGTTCGAACGCGTCGGCTACTTTGTTTCTGACAGCATCGACCACCAACCCGGCAGCAAACCCGTCTTCAACCGCACCGTCGCCCTCAAGGATTCCTGGGGCAAACAGGCGGGCCGCTAAAGCATGCAGTGCGGTGACAAACGCAGTGCCACACCGCTTTGGCTTGGGCGGCGACGGCTCGTAGAATAGGCCGCACGTCATGTGGCGAGCGGCGTAAAAATGTTAGAACCGCCGCCAGGGCAACGGTTTCCAGCCAAAGCGATGTGGCGCGCTGCTTCCCCCGCCGCACTCCACACCTTGACGTCTCGGTCTCTCAGGCCAACTCTCCCCCTATGTTCAAACGCTTCTGGTGGGTTTTTCTCTTGATGTTCCCGATCGGGGCGGTGGTTGGTCTCATGACGGCGGCAGTCATCACCTATGTGATGCCGAAGAAATATGAGAGCGAGGCCGTGATCGAGATCAGGCCGCGAGTGCCTTCCGGAGGTTTTGCGGGTGGAATGGATTCCCGGGATGTCAGGCGAATGACACCCCAATTCTTCGGCACCGAGTTTGAGAAGATCAAGAGCCGAAATTCGCTAGAAAAGGCGATTGAGCGGCTTGATCTGGTGAATCGGTGGAACGTGGACAAGGAAACCGCAATTCGGATTTTGAAAGGAATTGTCATCACCCAGAACATCCGCGGCACGGACCTGATTTCGATCCGGGTGCGTCACACCGACAAATTGGACGCGAAGAATATCGCGGTGGAAGTTGCACGAGGCTACAAGGAATACCGCCAGGAAATCGAACAACGCGCCATGCAACAGGCGCTCCAGGAATTGAGCAAGGCGGTCAGGGAGCAGGAGGAGAAAGTGGCGGAACGCCGCAAGGTTCTTGCCACGATCGTGAGAACCAAGGGAATCATCTACGACGCGATCGAGAGAGGTCCTGATGCTCAGGACTACATCGATGCCAAAAGGGACTTTGAAACGGATCAAGAACTGCTTAAGACCATGAAAATCATGCTGCTCGGTGAGACGATCACGACCAAAACTCCAGGTGATAGCGTTGAAATCCACGACCAACCGGTGCTTGCGGACAGTCCCGTGAGCCCGAACGTCACGCTCAATCTAGCACTCGGAGCCGTGCTCGGTTTCCTGCTCTCGCCGCTGCTGTCCTTGCCGCTGATGTTCGTGTTGCACCGCTGGTTTCCCGGGCAGGCTTCGCCGTGAATCTTCCGACCTGCGAGTTAGCGGCGGCACGAAAGATCAAGGTATGGAGTGCGGCGGCAAACGCAGTGCGACACCGCTCTGGCTTGGGCGGCGGCAGCTCGCGGAATCTACCGCGCTCCAAGCAGTGGGCGGCAAGGATTATTCCCGCGATGATGTTAGATCGCCTCCGTTGGCAACGGTTTCCAGCCAAAGCGGTGTGGCGCGTTGCTTCCCACCGCACTCCACACATTGGCACTCAATCCTTGGCAAGTTGGGTCAACTCGACCTTGCGGAACTCGACTTCCGCGCCCTCGGCCTGAAGGGCGATCTTGCCCGAGGTGACGGTGCAGTTAGAGCCGTGATTCACCAGCGTGCCATTGACGTGGACGATCACTTCGGCACCCTTGCACTCGATTTCCAAGGTGTTCCACTGGCCGAGCGGTTTTTCCGAACCATCCGTTAGATTGACGATGCGCCGGGCGTCGGTGAGTCCGCCGCCGTATTTTTGGCCCTCCTGATGCGGGCGGCGTTGTTCCATGTCGGGCACCTCGATATTTTCGCCGATGCACCAGAAATCCCCGGCGTTTTCATGCATCATCTGGACTTCGATGGATTGCGGGAACATGCCATAGAGCACGCGCGGCTTGGAGGCGTGGACGAGCACGCCGCAATTGCCGCCATCCTTCGGAAACCGGTATTCGACGACGAGTTTGTAGTTGGAAAACCCCTTGTCGGTTACCAGATGGCCACCGGGTTGACCCAAGCTGACGAGCAGGCCCTCGCGCACGATGAAGCTGGGAGGGAGCGTGGGATCCTTGTCGGCCTTGGGAATATCCGCAGTCCAACCGGCGAGGTCCTTGCCATTGAAAAGGGCAATGGGTTCCGCCGCAGCATACAAGGCGGGAAGCAGCAAAGCGGCTGCAAGCAGGGATGGTTTCATCATGGCCGGATACGGCGGACTTGCGACATTCTATCGCACGAATATTGGCAAAAAACCACTTTCCCGTGGTATTCGCCGGGGCGGAGGATTATTCTCCGCCCACGGGAGGCTCCGTGGTGGGGCCACCTGCGTCGTTGCCTCCATTGTCAAAATCAAATTCCGCGATTCCCATGCGCCCGCTTCTGATCCCGGCCCTCATTCTAACGCTTTGGACCAAGGCTCCTGCCGCGCCGGCGGATGTGAAATCCTCGGTGGTGCGGATCAACTCGACCCAGCAATCGTGGAACCCATGGCAACCGTGGGAAAAGAATCCTCCCCGCCGGTGCCGGGCGCTGGCCGCGATCGTCGGCCCGCAACGCGTGCTCACCACATCCGAACTGGTCTCCGACGCCACCTATCTGGAATTTGAATCGGCGGACGGCACCCGCTTCGCCCCGGCCAAGGTCATCGCCGTGGATTATGAGGCAAACCTCGCACTGCTCGGGCCCGCAGCCGAAAATGAGGGTAGCGCCATGTTTGCCAACACGGTCCCCTTCGAGATCACCACCCCGCCCAAAATCGGCAGCACTCTCGAAATCCTGCAACTCGAAGACAACGGCCTCACGCTGCTAACCCCCGGCACCTTGCAAAGCATCGACGTCGCCGCCAATTTCCTGCCCGGGCACAACTTTCTAACCTATATGGTCAAAGCCTCGATGCAGAGCGCGGCGAGCAGTTACTCATTGCCTGTCCTCCATGCCGGCAAACTCGCCGGCGTCCTCACCAGTTACAATGCGAAAGACCAGTTGTGCGATGTCGCCTCCACCGACATCGTCGCGCGCTTTCTCGAGGAGGCCGCCGACGGCCAATACGCGGGCTTTCCAAGCCTGGGCGTGGCCATCGCGCGCACCGAGGACGCCTCGTTCCGCCAATGGCTGCAACTCGCCGACGACCAGGGCGGGCTTTACATCAAGAGTGTCCGCAAGGGCGGCGCGGCCGCTTCCGCCGGGGTGAAACAAGGGGACGTGTTGCTCGCCGTGGATGGCCAAACCATTGATCGCCGCGGCTATTACAAACACCCGAACTACGGCAGCCTGTCATGGGGCCACCTCATCCGCGGACAGAAATCCACCGGTGCTTCGGTCACTCTCGCGCTGCTCCGCGAGGGCCAAGTGCTGGAACTCAAGGCCACCCTCACCCGCGAGGAGGAAAGCACCCGGCTGGTTCCAAACCATCTCTTCGACAAGGCGCCCAACTTTCTGCTCAAGGGGGGGCTCGTCTTTCAGGAACTCTCGCGGCCCATTCTTGAAAGCTTCGGCGAAGATTGGTCATCCCGCGCACCCCTCAACCTGCTTGACACCTATGAGAATCCGGAAAAATACCAGGAATTCATGGAACGCGTCGTGTTTCTCAGCGGCGTGATCCCGACGCCCGCCACCATCGGCTACGAGCGGCTGCGCAACCTGATCGTGCGCAAGGTCAACGGCAAGGAGATCAAAAACATGAAAAGCCTCATCGCCGCGTTTGCGGGCAATCCGGGCACGCTCCATTCCATCGAGTTCGCCGAGGAAAATCTCACCGTCTATCTCGACGAAGCGGTCTCCTCAAGCGTGGACGCGCAACTTCTGCAGCGCGGCATCACCCGCCTCTCGCACGTGGAGTGATTACTGTAGGCCAGCGGCGGTTGCCGGATGATTGTTTGTCACCATCGCCCTCCGCTGTTCCCCCCAGGGCGGATTTTTGCACGGTAACACACCCGCGCCAGGGGGCTTGTCCCCTTGGACGGGAAAGGTTGCGATCGGGGGGCTGCCCGGTTTCCCAAAACCGTTGCGATCCAAGAGCGCAAGGCCTTGGGCGGCGCCCGCAGGAAACCCGTGTGAAAATCCGCCGCGGTTTTCCCCCCGCAGCGAAAAACTACGGTTGCTTTCCTCCGCCTTGGACTCTTAAATCCTCCGTATGCACCAAACAAAATCTTCCCGGGTTTTGAGCCGCCGGAGTCCGCGCCCGGCCGCGGCATCCGGAACACGCCGTCCGCTTTGCGGTTTCACCCTCGTCGAACTGCTGGTGGTCATCACCATCATTCTCACGCTGGCCGCGATGTCTCTAGCAGTTTACACCAAGATGCGTGCCCGCGCCGACAATATCCGGGCCATCTCCAACATGCGCAATATCGGTGTCGCCATCTCCTCCTATTTGAGCGACAACGACCACCTTCCCACCTTCATGGACGTGGCCGTTTTACCGGCCATCTCGACGGCGAATCCATTCACCCAAGCCTACGTTCTCCAACCCTATCTGGGACTGCCTGAACCCACTTCCAAGATCCAGTATGCGGAAATCTTCCGCCCACCCGGCCTGCAACCCAGTAACATGGGTGGCAAGAAAAACTGGTTTGATGTCGTCAGCTACGCCATGTACAGCGCCGAGAACTTCGATTCGAGAAAAGCCTTTTTACCCAAAGGCGTGATCACGGATTCCGAAGGCCAGGATGTAGGGCCCTTCGGCCGGTTTTCAGACAGCGGCACCCCGTCCGATGGTTGGAGAACAGCCCAACTTGACGCCGCCCTTGCCAAGTTTACCGCGGATAATGGCGGCAGAATCGCCACCTTGTCGATGGTTCCCGCCATGCTTGAGATCAATGCCGAGTATCCCAGCGCCCGCGGTGCCTGGCCATGGCCCGTGCCCAAGAAAGTGCTGCGCGACGACCATGTGAACGTGCTTTATTTCGACTGGCGCGTGGAATCCGTGGTCCCGAAATTCTTCTACAGCCCGTGACGGCCATCCGCGTCAAAGCTGCGTTCAGAGACGGGCGGATGGATGGATGGATCCGTCGCGGATGATCAGGGTCCTATCGCCCGCTTGGGCGAGATTCTGATCATGCGTGACCACCACCAGGGTCACGTGGTGTTCGGTGGCGAGATCCAGCAGGATGGCCATGATTTCCGCGCTGTTTTTTGAATCCAGATTGCCGGTCGGTTCATCGGCGAACAACACCTTCGGTTCGTTGACGATCGCGCGGGCGATGGCGACGCGCTGTTGCTCGCCACCGGACAACTCGGCGGGCAAATGCTCCGTGCGGTCGGATAGCCCGACCCGGGCGAGCGCATCGAGTGCCGCAACGGACGAATCCCTGCCGGCAATGGCACCAGGGACGGCGACGTTTTCCAGCGCGGTCAACTCGGGCAAGAGATGGTAATTTTGAAACACATAGCCGATTTCCCGGTTCCGGAAGCGGGCCTGCTCGCGGCGGCCCATGGCATAGAGGTCCGCACCATGGATGTGAACGCTGCCGCGCTCAGGCCGTTCCAAGCCGGCCAGGGTGTAAAGCAAGGTGGTCTTGCCCGCGCCGCTCGGACCGCACAAAAACACCCGCTCGCCGCGCTGGATGCGTAAATCAATCCCGTGCAGCACTTCAATGGATTTTTTGCCTATCCGATAGCTGCGGTGGACGTCCACCGTTTCGATCATCACGTCACGCATGGGCCGAAACTGCGTGTATTCCGCGGCAAGCGCAAGCCCCTATGAAGATAGCCATGAAGGCTCGGACTTGATGAGGCCGCAAAAAAGCAACAAAACCACCCGTCCGACATGGGACGGAAGGACTGAATTTGGTCAGACCAATCTCGTTTCTTCGGCGTGCGCTCTCATCGCGAGCGCGCCACCAGTGAAAGCCTGTTATAACGCTTCGCCGAGGCCGAAGCGGACGAAGCGGGTGACGGTTAGAGTGTCACCGAGTTCCTTGCCCTTGGCTTCGAGCAGCGCGGCGACGGTGATGTCCGTGTCCTTGACGAAACCCTGCTCGAGGAAACAGCTCTCGGCAAAAAATTTGCCGAGTTGGCCGGGGATGATTTTTTCAATCATCGCGGCCGGTTTGCCTTCCGCGATGAGCCGGGCGCGGAAGATGTCCTTTTCGTTTTCAATGACGGCTTCCGGGATGTCCTCGCGGGAAAGTCCCTTGGGTGAGCAGGCCGCGATGTGCAGGGTGAGGTCCTTGATCAATTCGCGGAAAGTCTCGCTGCCTGCGGTTGCCGCTTGGGTGGTCCCGACTTCGATCAGGACCCCGACTTTGCCCCCCAGGTGGATGTAGGAGGCGATGACGCCGCCGGGGGCGGCCGCAAAGCGGATGTACTTGCGGAACTGGAGATTCTCTCCCACTTCGATGACCTTCGACTTGACGAAGTCCGCCATGCTGGAGTCACCGTAGGGCAGGGCAAGAGCGGCGGCGTGGTCGGGAGCGTTGGCAGCAGCGAGGACGTCAGCGACTTCATTGACGAAGGCCTGGAAGTTTGCGTTTTTGGATACGAAGTCCGTTTCGCAGTTGATTTCAAGCAGGATGCCGGAAATGCCGGACTCGACGCGGGCGGCGATGATGCCCTGGTTGGCGGCGCGGTCAGCCTTGGCACCGGCCTTGGCGATGCCGCGCTCCCTGAGCAGCTTGATAGAGGCTTCGAGGTCGCCGTTGGTTTCGGTCAGGACGCGTTTGCAGTCCATCATGCCGGCGTTGGTTTTGTCGCGGAGTTCTTTGACGATGGCAGCGGTAATCATGGGATGGTAAGCATGGGGTGTGAAGATGGAGGAAGAGACGAACGGGCCCGTGGCCTAACAGGCCGCCCGGTGGATTTGACTATCAGTTTCTGCGGGCCGCGACCATCGCATCCACCAGATTCTGGAGGATCAGGCGGATCGAGCGGATCGCGTCGTCGTTGCCCGGGATCGGGTATTGCACGAGGGCCGGATCGGCATTCGTGTCCACCAAGGCGATGATGGGGATGTTGAGGCGGCGGGCTTCCGCCACGGCGATGGTTTCACGCGCGGAATCCACGATCACCACGGCATCGGGCTTCTTGTCCATGTCACGAACCCCGCGCAGGTTGCGCAGGAGTTTCTCACGCTCGCGGCCAAGGGCGGCGAGTTCCTTCTTGGACATGGCCTTGAATTCCGGCTGTTTCTCGATGTTTTCGAGGTATTTGAGGCGCTCGACACTCTTGCGCACGGTGAGGCTGTTAGTGAGCATGCCACCGAGCCAGCGGTGGTTTACGTAATGCTGGCCGGTCGCTTCCGCAGCTTCGCGGATCGCGTCCTGAGCCTGGCGCTTGCAACCTACAAACAGGACTTTCTTGTCCTTGCTCACGATTTCGGCGAGGAAGGTGGAGGCTTTGTCGAGTTGCTGGACGGTTTTTTCCAGGTCGATGATGTAGATTCCGCCTTTGTCCTTCATGAGGAAGGGTTTCATGCGCGGATTCCATTTTTTGGTTTGGTGGCCGTAGTGGACGCCGGCGTCCACCATTTCGTTGATGAGTTCGTTGATCATTGGATGGATGGTTGCCCGCCTTGATGCAGGTCGGGCGATTCTTGAAGACCCGCCGCGTGTGGATTTCCCCGGAATCTTCGTTGGTGAGTGGGCGGCGTGAGAGGGGCGAAGGGCGTATGGAAATTCCCCCGGATTGGCAAGCGGAAATCTTCGCAATTCTCATGAGCGCGAAAATACGCTCCCGGTTTTCAACCAAAGACCGGTCTGGCGCCGCGCATTCCGTGTGCGTCCTTTACACGGCGCAGCGTCTGTGTAGGCTTGATCCGCTGCCCACCCACTCCCCATCTCGCAATGTTCCAGTCACGTCCCCCCGACCCTGACCAGGACGTAGTCGTGCGCGCCCGTGAGGGCGACACCAGCGCCTTCGACGCCCTGATTCTCAAATATGGCGACAAGCTCTACGGGCTGGTCTACAACATGACCTCCCACAAGGAGGATGCCCACGACCTGCTTCAGGAGATCTTCGTGCGCGCCTATCAGTCACTGGGGAGCTTCCGCGGCAACTCGACCTTCTACACCTGGATCTATCGCATCGCGGTCAACCAAACGCTCAATTTCCTCAAAAAAAGGAACCGCCGCACGGACCTGAGCCTCAACGACCTCGATTCCTCGGTCCAACAGGACCCCGCGCTCATCGACACCACCCAGGAGGACGACCGGGAGCGGCAAACCCAGCTCAACGAGCTCCAGACTAAATTGAACGAAGCGCTGATGAAGCTGTCTCATCCCCATAGAATGGTGGTTACGATGTTCGACATCCAAGGCATGTCCCATGCGGAAATCGCCAAGGTGCTCAAGGCTTCCGAAGGCACAATCCGGTCGCGACTCCATTACGCCCATCTCCACTTGCAGTCCGCCCTGCAGGAAAGCTGGAAAGAAAGATTTTAAAAAATTTGAGATTTTCCTTGCGTTTCGGCCGAATGTTTTGCAAAACTGAATTATCAACTGAAATGAAACCATCGGTCGCACAGCTTGAAAACCTGCTAGCCCTCAAGCGCCACGAGGGTCCTGGGGAAGAATACTGGCAGGGTTTTCTGAGTGAATTTCATCAACGTCAGCAGGAGCCGGCGGAGGTGGGATCCGGGCTGATGAATGTCTTTGGCCAGATAGGCACCTGGTTTGCGGATTTGGGACCCTCGAAATGGGTCTACGCCGCGGGGCTGGCCTACACCACGGTTACCGTGGCATGGATCCTGATTCCAAAAGACCTCATGCTTGAAGCCGCTCCGCTGACACCCGTGAACTACAAGGTGGTTCCGGCCCCGGCCCCCAAGAACGAACATCCCGCGCCAGTGGACTTGAGTTCCTCGACCTAAGGCGGCGCGGGTAGATTTGAGGGACATCATCGGGAGCCTGCCGGGCGGTGCTGGAAATGATCGGCAAGGGTCATTTTGATGAACGATTGGTAGGCTACGTCGCGTTTGTTAGCCTGGTTGAGGGCTTCGATGAATTTTGATAACGGCTCACGGCCGGGCTGAGGCCCTTCGCAGGCGGTCCATGATAGCCACCCCGAGGCCGGTCTCGCTCACGGGCTCGGCGATGATGGCGTCCAGGCCGGCCTCGTCGAGCAGGCGCATGACGAAAAACAAGCGGATCGCGGCTTCGGCGAGTTTGCCGCTGCCGGGACTGAGCGCCTCGACGCGCTCCCAATCGTACAGGCTCACATACGGGCCGTCAGCCTCACCGCGGTAACTGAGCAGGCCGTATTTTTTTCCGGGCTCGGGATGGAAATCCGCCGGGTTTTCTAACATAATCAACGGGGTCAGCGGCGCATAATGGCTCGGGAGCTGGCCGGGCGCATGGGGAGGATCGCCCGTTTTGTCCTTCACTTTTTCGACCTTGCCGAATTCCTGAAGTTGTTCCTTGGTGATCGGGCCGGCCCGATGGAGCCGGAAGATGGGCTTTTTCCCGGTGCGGGCTTCGATGGAAATGATGGTGCTCTCAATGCCTTCGCCACAGGCCCCGGCATCGACGATGAGCGGGATCCGGCCGCCGAGTTCCTTCATCACGGCGGAGGCCGAGGTCGGAGAAATGCGCCCGAACCGGTTGGCACTGGGCGCGGCGAGCGGCCGGTCTAACTGTTTGTTGATCGCCCGGAACACCGGGTGAGCGCTCTGGCGCACGGCCACGGTAGGCAAGCCGCTGGTGACCAGATCGGGGATGTCCGGATGCTTCGGCAGAATCAAGGTGAGCGGCCCCGGCCAGAACGCGGCGGTGAGCTGGCTAACGGTTTCGGCGATGTCCTCCGGAACCATCGCGACGATTTTCAAGTCACCCCGGGACGCGATGTGGACAATGAGCGGATCAAACGCAGGACGCTCCTTGGCGGCGAATACCTTGGCGACCGCAGCGGGATTGAACGCATCGGCGGCGAGGCCATAGACGGTTTCGGTGGGCAGGGCGACGATTTCGCCAGCCCCCAGCAAGGCGCAAGCCTCGCTCACGGCTTGTTTCATGTCATCATCGGCGGCTTGGACAATGTGGGTCTCGGACACGCCGGGGGTTTTGCCAGAGCTTGCGGCAAGATGCGAACCCCGATTTTCCGGTTCCTTCGGACCGGCGGGCAGGCTAAGCTCCGCCCATGAAGCCATCGACCACCCCGCCGGAGAACATCGTTCTCATTGGATTCATGGGCTGCGGAAAATCCACGGTGGGCCGCGAACTCCACCACCGGCTGGGCGATCCGCTGGTGGACATGGACCAGATCATCGAACAACGGGTGGGCAAACCCATCACGGAGATTTTCGCGGATGATGGTGAATCCGTGTTCCGCGACATGGAGACCGCGCTGCTGCGGGAACTCAGCGATCCCGCCGCCCCACGGCGTATCATCTCCACCGGCGGCGGCGTCGTGGGGCGTGCCGAAAACCGGACCTTGTTGAGAAATCTGGGATATGTGGTCTGGCTGCACGCACCCGCAGCGGTGATCCTCAAGCGCACCGCTAAAAACCACAGCCGCCCGCTGCTCCACACCGAGGATCCTGCCGCGAAAATCCAAGCCTTGATGGAGGAACGCGAACCGCTCTATCAGGAAACCGCGCACCTCAAACTCGATACCGCCGGGCTGCAGTGCGGCGAGTTGGCGACGGGAATCCTGGAATGCACCCGCTACTTTTTCAACAACCGTCCATGAGCCTGCTAGAGGCACAGATCAAATCATGGGCGGAGGAACTGGGATTCGACGCTTGCCGGATCGCCCGCGCCCGGCAAGCAACCCACGCGGCGGCATTTCACGAGTGGCTCGCGGATGGCAACCACGCCGGTATGGGCTGGTTGGAGCGCACTCCGGAACGCCGCAGCGATCCCCGGCAGGTGTTGCCCGGATGCCAATCTCTCATCTGCCTCGCCCTGAATTATTTCCCCGGCCGCACCCCGCACCCGGACCCGGGCGGCTATCGCATCGCCCGCTATGCATGGAATGAGGATTACCACGACCTCATCGCGCGCCGCCTGCGCGAGTTCGAGCTGAAGTTGCAGACCTTCGGCGGCGCGCGGAAACCTTATGTCGATACCGGCCCGGTGCTTGAGCGCGACTTTGCCAGCGATGCCGGCCTCGGCTGGAATGGCAAATCCACCATGCAGATCCACTGCGGTCTGGGCACCTGGTTTTTCCTCGCGGAAATCCTCACCACCCTGGATCTCACCCCGGATGAACCGTTCGGCGACCACTGCGGGAAATGCTCGCGCTGCATCACCGCCTGCCCCACCCGCGCCATCACCGCACCCCGACAGTTAGATGCGCGCCGTTGCATTTCCTACCTCACCATCGAACACCAAGGCCCTATCCCCATGGAGTTCCGGGAGGCCATCGGCGACCGGATCTACGGCTGCGACGCTTGTCTCGATGCCTGCCCGTGGAACCGCTTCGCGGTGAAGTCACGCGAACTGGCATTCCATGCCCGGCCCGCCATTTTTGCAAAAAACCTCCGCGCTTTCCTCGATCTCGATGACGCGGTATTCCGCACGTTGTTCGCCAAATCCCCCATCAAACGTCTCCAACGTCCGCGTTTCCTGCGCAACGTCTGCGTCGCCTTGGGCAACACCGGCACCCCGGCCGACCTGTCCGCCCTCACCCGCGCCACCGCCGATCCAGATCCGCTGATTTCCGAACATGCCCAATGGGCCAGCCGCAAGATCCGGGATCGACATCCTTGACCCGGAATCTTATCGTGTTGCTGCTCCCGCCTTTCTAAGCCGCGATCGGGTGATCGACTCAACCTTCTAGCCACCGTTGTTTCCGCTGCCATGCGAACGAATCTTCATCCTAAATTTGCCATCTCCATAGCGGTGGCGCTGTCCCTGGTCATCAGCACTGCCCAAGGCGAAGACGTCGTCACCTTCGCCTCATGGATGGCCACCTTCGACTTCACCGCCTTCCCGGGCGCGGATTTGAGTCCCACCGGTGACGCGGATGGCGATGGCATCGCCAACGCCGTCGAATTCGTCATCGGCAACCTCCCCAATCAAACGAAAGTCGAAAACCTCCCCACCCTCACCCGGGTGACCAACCCGAACGTGGGCGGCACCGTTTTGGTTGGCAACTACTTGAAGTTTTCCTACCGCCGCTCTGATGCCTCCGACGACGCAGCAGACATAAGTTTGGACGTGGCGTATAGTCGCACGGATCTCGCCGGACCTTGGTCAATCGCTGGTGTGGGAGAAGATGGCGTGGAACTCGACGATACCCCAAATCCGGAAATTCCTGGAGTGGACGTCGCCGTTTACATCCCACTAAGATCAGACACCAAATTCTTCGCTCGTCTCCAAGTCACCGTGCCGTAAGCCGCGGTGGTCCCGACCCGGAACTCTCATTTCGCTTTTTCACCCCATCCTCCCTTGATCCCTATCTCCGCTCCGCGCCCTGCCGTTCTCACTCACAGTCACCCAACCCGGAGTTTTCCCACAGTTGTGTTAGGATGGCTCGCAGCCGTGGCCGGCGTCGCGGCACAGGCGGTGGATTTCGGCAGCGCCGAGTGGATTTGGTCAGCACCTCCGGCAGGCCAGGCGGCCCTGAATCAGCCTGAGGGGGCGGCGTGGTTTCGCGCCAGCATGGCTGTGTCCGAGAAGGCGCAAATCCGCTCGGCGGAGTTGCTCATCGCTGCGGACAACCTCTATACCGCCTATCTGAATGGCCGCTTTGTCGGCGAAAGCGAAGCAGACCCGAATGCCTGGAATCGCGCAAAACGCTTTGATGTCGCACCCCTGCTTGCGGCGGGCCACAATGTGCTCGCCATCGAGGCGGTCAACACCGCGCCGGGGGCCTCGGGTCTGCTCGTCCGGCTTGTCGTCGAGTTGATGGACGGTCAGAAAGCCGAGCTGACCACCAATCCATCATGGAAATGCGCCACCGAGGAGCCACCTAACTGGCAGCAACCGGAACTCAACGACCAGGCATGGAACGCGGCGCTTAGCCTGGGTGCCTTCGGGGTGGCACCGTGGGGCAAGTTCGCTGTGCCTGCGGAGCGGGAACCCGCTGGCAACCGCGAGCGGGGGGGCGAACCCGCGCCGCCCGCCGATTTCGTGTGGCCCGAGGCGCTGGTCTTTGTGGGCGACGATTGCAGTCTCTATCGACCGGTCGCGGGGACCGGCAACTGTAATGACAGCCTCTCGGTCACGGTTTTCAACCCGCGTGATTCGCGCGCCTTTCCCGAGCATGACCTGCCCTCGCCGATGAAAGTGGGACGCAAGCTCTATGCCTTGAAACCTGCCAAGCCGGGCGTGGTTCCGCGCCCGCTCATCGACGCCGGGACCGGCGCGCTCGGCTCGCCATCGGTCTCCTTCGATGGCCGCTGGATCTATGTTTCCATGGCACCCGGCGGGGAAGCGTTTTTCCATATCTATAAGATCGGTGCCGAAGGCGGCACGCCGCAAAAACTAACTGACGGTCCCTTTCACGACATTGATCCCTGCGAACTGCCCGACGGCAGGTTGGTGTTCACCTCGACCCGGATAGGAACCTTCGAGGAATACCACAATACACCCTCGCGCGCGTTGTTCACCATGGACTCCGAGGGCCGCAGCATCACCCCGCTCACCCATACCATAGTCTTCGACAACGAGCCTGAGGTGCTGGCCGACGGTCGGATTCTCTTCATCCGCTCCGACAACTTCTTCGGCCGCGGCAAAGTCGAGACCTTGTTGCACGCCATCCATCCCGACGGCACCGCCGGCTTGACCGAGTTCGGCCTCGATCTGGGCCCGGAATACGGTGGCCGCCTGCGCGCGTTCAATTGCGGCAGTCCGGCACCCATGCCCGACGGACGAGTCGCCTTTCTAACTGAATCAGGGATCGCGGTGGGCCGTCCCGGAGACTCTGCTGCGCAACTGCGCCACCTGCAGGTGGCGGCCGGCGACGTGGCCGCGCTGCCGGATGGGCGCTTGCTGTGCACCCTTCCAGGACGGGTTGCGCACGGCGCGCGGGCTCGCCCATCCGGTGCGGGCACGCCAGCCACCAGTTATACCCGCATCGCGATCGCCGATCCCGCCCAGGCCGACTGCAAAGCGGTGGTTCTCTTCAACTCCCCGGACGCACGCTTGCACTCGCCGGTGTTCCTGGGCGCTCGCCAGCGTCCGCCAGTCCTAACCAACACAATCACTGCCGCCAAAGCCGCGGCACCCCACCCAACCGGCGTCTTCGTGTGCCAGAACGCGCGCTTCACCAAGAACACCACCGCCGGTTGGTCCCACGTTAGAGCCATCCGGGTGCTCGCCGGCCAGGGCCTCACCCTGCGCTCGTCCCATTCCTATATCGTCCACGCCGGCAGCGAAGTCACCGAACTCGGCACCGTCCCGCTGGCGGCGGATGGATCCTTTGCCGTCGAGGTGCCCGCCAACACCCCGATCGCCTTCCAGGCCGTCGATGGCGAAGGCCGCTCGGAACTCAATGAAATGTCCTGGATCTTTGTCCGCCCCGGGGAAACACGCAGCTGCGTCGGCTGCCATCAACCCAGACAGGCGGCCCCGTCGGTCCCGCCCATGAGTGTGCAAGCCCTGCAGGTGAAACCTCTGGTCTTGTTAGGAAATGGCAACCCTAACCGCTTTCGTGGCAACAACGCGGCCGTGACCGGCCTGATGGAGTTGCAGTTCGACCGGTATCGCGAAATCGCCGGCATCAACCGCCACAGCGACACCCCCGACGCGTTGGCAACCGGAACCCAGGAAGTCGCCACGCTCATCGCCCGGTTGCAAGAATCCGCTGCCGACCTAAGGATCAGTGCCGCCCAACGCCTTGCCATCTTCCGCCACCGCACCGCCGCCCCAGCCCTGGCGCAATGCCTGCGCGACGAGCAGCGCGAAGTCCGGGTGGCTGCCGCAGTCGCCCTCGCGGCGTGTGGCAACCGGGATTCCATTCCGCCACTGCTCGCCGCATTGATGGACGCCGATCCACTCGTCGCCCGGGCGGCGGCCCTGGCACTGGAGAATCTAACCGCCAACGCGCTGCCCTTCGACCCGCTCGACCCCGCCACCAGTCAGGCCCGCCAGGCGGAAGCGTGGCGGGTGTGGCATCAATCGAATCCCCAGGAATTGTTAGAAAAGAACCTGGTCAAACGGCTTGCCGGCAATGACCGGGACGACATCCGCAAGGCGGCCGTCGCGCTGGGACACACGGGCGGCGACGCGGGACGCCGGGGTCTGCGCGAGTATGTCCTGCGCGATCGCGGGCGCAATCCGTTGCCGCAATGGCGCAAGACCCACGCCGGCGACGATGCACGTTTCAACTCGCAGGACGACGTCAATCCGCGCACGTTGCAAGCGGCGGTTCGATCCCTGGGATGGCTGGGTGACGCGGCGGCGGTACCCATGCTCGCCGAGACCCTGCGCCAGAATACGGACCCGGAAAAAGCCAACCTGTTTCTAGCAGAAGCAGCGGTGGAAGCCCTGGGACGGATCGGCACGGCCGAAGCCATGGCGGCATTGATAGATGTGTTTCCAAAACTGCCGGATTACCCCGTTTACACCCGCTGGTATGGTGACCATGAGGCCCTGATGGCCTGCCATGCCTCTCCCGTCCACTATCTCATCATCGAAGCGCTCGACGCGATCGGGACCACGGGCACCACAGCCATCCTGCCGGACCTTCTGCGCTCCGTGCCGACGGATCCGGACCGGGCACTCCTGCCCGGCAACGATGATTACGAGACCTTGGTAGGCCGGGTGATTCGGCGCAGCGGCCAGGAAGCGGCGGTCACCGAGACCTGCCTGGCGATCCTCGGGGATCCACGGGCGACCCAACAACCGGACATCGCGCAAGCGATCGCCGCCACGCACTCATCGTGGGCCGGCAAACCCGACCCCGAAAACCGCGCCGCACAGATCCTCTCGCTGGTCTGTCGCGACCGTTCGTTTGAGCCGCGCATCAGGGAAACCTTGGAACGCTATTGCAAGCTGCCGGTTGACATCCCGCGCGTGTTCGATACCGGCATCCCGGTGGTCACTAAACTGCCCACCCGCCATTGGGTCTCCTTCTTCCTTGCGCGTGCGCTGGGAAATCTGGCCGATCCGCGTTCGGTGGCGACGCTGGTGAAAGTGTTGGAGGACTCCGCGCCGGAAGCGGCCAGTGGCCGGCCCGATCCCTTGGGACCAGGAGTGCTGTTTTTGCACAATGATCTCACCCCTTGTTGGCGTGCCGAGGTGGCTTGGGCCTTGGGGCGCATCGGGGATGCGCGGGCCCAGGCGGTCTTGCTCAAAACCATCGCCAACCTCCAAAATGCCCCAGATACGCGCTACGCCGCCGCCATCGCCGCAGGTCAACTCGCCGATGCCGCCGGTCTGGCCGAACTCCACCGTCTGGCGCAAGACTATCCGGAAATCTCCGTCCGCCAGGCGCTGCTAAAGCGATAAGGACCCCTGCCATCCTGGCTCTGATTCCGATCCCCGATTCGGTCCCAGTTTCGGCTTGCAACGCAGATGGCTCTGGATTAAAAGCTCCCCGCACGGCTTCTGACGAAAGGAAAGGAGTGGGTCTCGCACCCACTCTTTTGCGTCTCCGGACACCAGTAGCGCTGATTGCAGACACCGCCCGCCATGACCAACGATATCGTCGCCCTCATCGAGTATTACGAAAAAGAAAAAGGCATCGACCGCGATAAGGTCGTTGCCGCGCTGGAATTCGCTTTCATCTCAGCCTACCGCAAAATGGTCCCCGGGGCCGATGCCATTGAGACGCTGCGCGCCGATGTCAACCTCCGCAAAGGCGAGACCCGCATCTTTGCCGCCCTCACGGTGGTGGCCGATGAAAACTACAAGGATA
>Ga0268284_1000211_pt1 | contig 49383 bp, 54 predicted proteins | sample saktaG_14_FD_190137 | JGI IMG/M metagenome (GOLD analysis project Ga0268284, IMG submission 190137) | Saline water microbial communities from Sakinaw Lake, British Columbia, Canada - sak_2013_06_06_40m | ecosystem: Environmental > Aquatic > Non-marine Saline and Alkaline > Saline ...
AAATCCCCCCCCCCCCCCTAATTGTTCAGTGATTTTGTCACCCCCCTGTCATTATGTAGTACAAAGGTTTTTCGCCATGGATGGTTTGGTGCCGGTTTGTAACGTAACTTAGGTTTAATATGATCAGGATCAAGTGATTTTTTCTGTGGCTTAGGTTCATGTATATTTTGTTTGTCGTCATCCTGGTAGTTATTATGCATGGTTCTAAGTAAAGGCGCTTCAGTTGGAGCCTGACTGGTCAGCAGGCATTTCCCCTGGTAATAGATAGCCAGGCTACCGTCCATGCGTTGATGCACCTCAACGCGGGCATGTGCGTAACCGAAGCGTCCGTTTGAGGGCAATATCTGAAAACGCTGATCATAGAACCTGACGACGTTGTCTTTACCAACAGTGCGACTGTATTTGAAGCAAAATACCTTATCGCGCACAAATCCTTCATCCGGCTTGCAATAAGCTGTGCCCGGTTGAGCAGCCGGAACAGCAAACCGCAGATTATATGCCTGCAAGAACGTTTGCAGATATTCATTAGCCGCCTGAATGGTATAGAACCTTATCCAGGCGCATTTGATTTACCAACCTGTCCTGGAAAGTACCCCATAATCGCTCAATCCTGCCCTTCGCCTCCGGCGTCATTGCAGAAATAGAGTTGATACCAAGTTCCTCCATGATTCGCCCGAATTGCGTGGGTGTCCTCTTCCCCTCCAATTGCTCTTCAATTGATTCCTTATCTGCAGGTGCGCGTTCAAAAATGCCGTGCCGGTCATGATATAAAGCTACAGGGATACCATGCGTTTGTACTATTTTCTGAAGCAGCAAAAAATAACCTTGTGCGTCTTCCTGTTCCCTGAACAGTGCATAAGGCACCTTCCCTGTAGCGTCATCAATGGCCCCTATCAGGCTGAGCTCTGGTCCATTTTTCCCAATCCAATGGTGGGGACTCCCATCGATCTGGAGAAGCATGCCTTCCTGCGGGTAGCGCTCTCTGCGCTTTCGGTGTTTGCGTGGCCTTCTTTTCCGCGGACTATGTATCCCGACCGCCTATAATATCCTCCTTACTGTTGAGCGGGATAACGATATGCCTTCCCTTTCAGCCAGCAACTCAGTGTAATGCTGCTCGTTAAAGCCGGCATATTTGCCCTGCGCCAGGTCGACTATCTTATGCCGTATACCGTCACCCACAGCATGAACCGGTTTCCTTCCCCGGTTACCATGCGCAAGCGCTTCTGCTCCTCCCTGGCAATAGCCTGCTCGCAACCTCTTAACATGACGCACTGATAAAGATAGCAATTGCGCAGCTTCAGCCAAGTGTAGCTCTCTCCGTTCCATTTTGTTCAACACCATTAGCCTTTTCTGTTCTTTCTTGTTCAATATCACCTCTTCTCTCATAAGGTGACATTTTCACTGAACAGTTAAGGGGTGACAAAATCATAGAACATTAACAGACGCAATTCGACCCATTGACAGCCACATAGCTACGGAGTATTATGCCGACCAAGGGCTATTTTGCCTTCAACCCGGCGTTCCTGGAAAAAGGAAAGCCGGTTTATAAAGCGGGATGACACACCAATACTCTGTAGCTCGGCCGACAGCCATAAAATCTATGCGATGATCTGCACTTAAAATCTGTAGCTGTAACTTTGCGAATAAACAAATTAAATTATTTTAGGAGGTAGTTATCTTGAAGAGTGATGGCAAAGTATTCGCCAGCGCCGATGAAGCTCTGTCAGACATCCCCGATGGTGTGATTATGGCAGCCCATACGTGGGGATTCTGCGGCACACCATGTCACCTGTTTTCCGCCATTATGCGCTCAAATATCAAGGATATCACATTGCTCTGCCCCAATTTCTTTCCTCACGGCGCGCTTGAGAAATTTTTACCCGGGCCCACTTCTTTACTGCCCAAACTCAAAAAGGTGATTACGCCGGGCATCGGCGGCGCACGTGCAGTAGGCCTGGCTGACAAGGGTTTTCTCGACGATTATGTGAGTAGCGGCCAACTGGAAACAGAGGTCATACCGCACGGCATCTGGATTGAAAGGCTGCACGCCGCCGCCATGGGCCTCGGCGGATTCTATAACCCCGTCGGCATTGGTACTGCTGTTGAAACCGGAAAGGAAAAGAGAGTGATCGACGGCCGTGAATACTTTCTGGAGAAGCCGATCAGGCCGGATGTTGGTCTTATCAAAGCACGTAAGGCAGACCGCTTCGGCAACCTGGTATATTACGGGGCTTCTCGCGGATCCCATCCAATCATAGCCATGGCCTCAAAGCTTACCATTGTCGAGGTTGATGAAGTGGTGGAGGAAGGGGAACTCGATCCGGAAGCGATTGTGACACCGGGTGTCTATGTGGACAGGATAGTGAAGATGCAGGAAGGGGATGTAGGGAGTGACAAACACAGGAGGGAACTCATGCAGTTCATCATGGGAGATGTAATCCTGCGCAGAGTTCTTCTGGGGGTTTCAGATAAAGGAGAACAAAAATGAAAGAACGTTTAGGTGAAGAAGTAGTCGCCATGCGGGCGGCCAAGGAATTGAATCCGGGAGACTGCTGCAACCTGGGTTTGGGTATGCCCCAGCTTTTAGCTATGTGCGTTCCCGACGGTGTGCGGTTCCAAACGGAGAACGGCGCTCTGGGCTACGGTGCGCTGGTAACCGAGGATAACTGGCAGGAAGCTGACTATGGCAGGGTCGACGCCGGAGGCAGGTTCTTTATTGAGGCCCCGGGTATGAGCTACTTCGATTTTCTCACCTCATTTGCCATGATCCGCAGCGGCCGCATTTACACCGTCCTGGGTGGCCTGCAAGTTTCTGAAAAGGGTGACCTGGCCAACCACAGCGTTGGAGGAGAAGAAGTTTCCCTTATGATAGGCGGAGCGATGGACCTGGCCTGGGGCGCCAAAAAGGTCATCGTTATTATGACACATACAACTAAGGACGGTAAGCCTAAGATCGTCAGGGAACTTACCCTCCCCGCAACGGCCCGTAACAGCGTCGATCTGGTAATCACAGACCTCGCCGTGATGGAGATCATCGACAAAGGCATTGTGCTTAAGGAAACTGCGCCGGGCTGGTCTGTGAAAGAGATCCAAGCCTTGACAGAGCCGAAACTTATTTTGGCGCCCGATCTCAAAGAGATGGAGCTCTGAGCGCGTTGCCCCGACCTTCCCATATTTTCGCGACCGCCGTCGCGAAGTTTATAAGCCACTGGTTGAACATTTAGATTAAAGCAGGAGGATAACATGAAATACGAAACACTGATAGTTGAAAAGTCGGGCGATCTGATGACCGTTACATTCAACCGGCCGAAAATCCTCAACGCACTGAACAAGCAGATGATGCTGGAGATAAAGGACCTGCTGGGCAAGCTGAGGTCAGACCTGCAGACACGCTTTGTTATCTTCACCGGCGCGGGCAAGGGCTTCTCATCCGGGATAGAATACAGCATGCAGGCCATGCAGGAGCATTACGATCCTGAACTGCCCAACGAACGGGTGTGGCAACTCTTCGGCCAGGATTTCATGCAAGCCATGGAGAGCCTGGAGCAGGTCACCATCGCTGCTGTTAACGGCGTCTCCGCCGGCGCCGGCATGTGTCTTGCCATGAACTGCGATTTCAGGATACTTTCAGAAAAGGCGTTTTTCAGCATACCTGAAACTGCGCTGGGCATATTCTTCACCTGGGGGGCCACACCACGATTAACCTGTCTCATCGGGCCAGCCAAAGCCAAGGAAATGATCATGGCCTGCGACCCCGTTGATGCGCAGGAAGCCTGGCGCATCGGGCTGGCTAATAAAGTGGTGCCGCACGACCAGCTCATGCCGTCCTGTCTTGAACTTGCGCAGAAAATTCGGGCCAAGGGACCGATGGCCATCCGCATCTGCAAGAAGCAGGTCAACGCCGCCTCGTTGGCGAAAATGGCCGATCTCTACCCGCTGGAGCCGGAACTGATGGAATTCGTCATGGCCTGCGGCCAGCCCGAGGAAGGCGGGCGCGCTTTCATGGAAAAGCGTATGCCTGAATTCAAAAACCCACAGACAAATTTTAAACTGTAAAGGGAAACCTCGAAATTGCCTTGACCATTGAAATAGCAGAGGGGCCGGTACGCGCCGCGTACCGGCCCCTCTCGTTGACTTTTTAATGCGTGCCTATTTTAGTTCCATCGATTCCGCGACCAGTTCCGCGATGTCTTTGGCAAGCAGTGTCTCCTCGGCGCCCTTGGCTTTGATGGCGTCGGTGAACATCTGGACGCAGTAGGGGCAGGCTGAGGCCACAACATCCGCCCCGGTCTCTATGACCTGCTCGATGCGCACTTCGCTGATACGTTTGCCGATACGCTCCTCCATCCAGAAACGCCCGCCCCCGCCGCCGCAGCAAAAACCGTTGTTGCGCGAGCGCTCCATCTCCAGCAGCGGCAATTTATTAATAGCCTGCAGGACATGCCTCTGGGGATTGTATATGTCGTTGTGCCTGCCCAGGTAGCAGGAGTCGTGGTAGGTGATCCTGTTTTCTTTCATAACCACAGGATTGATCTTGCCCTCGCTGATAAGCCGGGAGATAAAGGTGCTGTGATGGATGATCTCAAAATTCCCGCCTAACTGCGGGTACTCGTTCTTCAGCGTGTTAAAGCAGTGCGGGCACATGACGATGATCTTCTTGATGTTGTAGCCCTTGAACTGCTCTATGTTGTTGGCAGCCAGCGTCTGGTAAAGGTACTCGTTGCCCAGCCTCCTGGCCGGCTCACCACAGCACATCTCCTGGGCGCCCAGAATGCCGAAGCTGACACCGGCGGCCTTGAGTATCTTGGCCGTGGCGATGGCTATCTTGGTGCTCCTCTCTTCGAGCGATGCGGCGCAGCCGGCAAAGAATACGTACTCAACATTACTGTCTTCCGAAAGCTGCTTGATGTCAAGGCCGGCCGCCCAGTCGGTCCTGGTGAGGGTCGTACCCTTGCAGCTGTGCCCCCTGGCCTCGATGCATTGCAGTACCGCCAGGCCGGTTTCGGGTACCTGTGCCAGATCCAGCACCAGATGGCGACGCATGTCGATTATCTTGTCTATATGCTCGACGAAAACGGGGCAGATGTCCCGGCAGGCGCCGCAGGTTGTGCAGGCCCAGATAACGTCTTCCGTGATGACCTCTCCGACCATGGCCTTGGAGCTTCCGGCGGCTTCCTCCGCGGGGGCGGCTTCGCCGCCGGCTCCGGCTGCCTTGGCTTTGGCCTTCTTTTCCGCCAGCAGCGCGGGGGAGCGCTCCAGCCAGTGCGTCTTGAGGTCCTGTACCAGTTGCCGCGGCGAAAGCGGCTTGTCCGTCAGGTAGGCAGGACACCTGTCCTGACAGCGGCCGCAGTTGGTGCAGGCGTCCAGGTCGAAAAGCTGCTTCCAGGTGAAGTCCTCGATCTTTCCGATGCCGTAGGTCTCGGCATTCTCAAGATCAACCAGGCTGAGCGTACCCTTGGGCCGGGAGGTTTTAAAGAGCACATTGACCGGTGAGATGAGTATGTGGGTCAGCTTGTCCCATGCTACGATAATATAGAAGACCGCACCCACGGTGATTATCACGTGACCGTACCAGAGTATCTGGTACCACAGGAGGCGCGAAGCTTCGGGGAGACCGGCGAACAGACCGGCGACCCAGAAGCCGCCGAACCTGGCCTGTCCCCATTCGGGATGTACATAGTATTCGGGCTGGGCCAATCCCAGGGACTCGGGTGTAGCAGCGATCATTCTGAATCCCTGCAGGAAGAAGCCTGAGATCACAACGATGAATATGAGGAAGAGGGCCACGCCGTCATCCATAACCGTGTTGAGCCGCTTGGGCCTTTGTATGTAGCGCCGTATAAATGCCATCAGCAGGCCGACCAGCACCATGATCCCGGCGATGTTCCACAGGCCGCCGAGGTAGATATATACCGGACCGTGAATGAAGGCAGCGTGAAAAGGCTCGAAAACGTAATGGTTCAGGAAGTCCAGGCCGGCGCCGATAAAGAGAAGTATGCAGCCCACGAAGATGATGAAGTGCATGATGCCGGGATAAGGCTCGCGCAGGAACCTCCTGTGAAACACGCCATCCAGAATAGATAGTCTGATGAACTCGCCGATGCGCCCGACCGGGTTGTCGAAACGTTTATCGGGCTTGCCCAGCATCCACATCTGGTAGCGCCTGTACACCGAATAGCCGATCAGCGCGATGGCGGCGGCTGCCGCAAGGTAGAGGCCGATCTGCACTAATAACGGGATCTGCCAGAAAATTTCTCGTGTTGCTTCCATGTTACTCCTTCCGAGATTATTTCCTTAAAACCGCACTATTATATTACTTTTTTATACCTTGTTCCATCCGCTTTTTCACTGAAATATGGCGGCATTCTGTGAAGTATCACGATAGCGGGACTGCAGGTTATAGCAGGAGCTAAACCGGCCCGTACGTCTTCCCTGCGGCTGCAAATAACCGGCCTATTGCGCTTACCGGTATATCCGTAGAACCGGGCAGGACATCCCTGCCATCGCAGAAATGATGGTAATCGCTGCCGCCGGTGGTCAGCAGCCCGTGCCGTTTCGCCAGCCCGAGGATCCTCCTGACGGCCTTGCCGTTATACTGCCCGTAATAAGCTTCGATCCCCACCAAACCGGCCACCTTCAGATCAACGATGAGGTTGTCCACGTCAACAATATCAGCCGGATGGGCCAGCACCGGTATACCTCCCGCCTTCTTCACGATCCTGACCGCGTCAGCCGGGCCGACCTTCTCACGCCCGATATAGGCCGGGCAGTCCCTGCCTATATATCTTTCAAAAGCCTCTCGCTCATCAGAGATGTAGCCTTTCTCCAGCATGGCCTGCGCTATATGCGGCCGGCAGATCGATTCGCCCCTGGCAAGATCCATCACCCTTTGCCATTCCAGCGGCATGCCCAGTTCCTGCAGCTTCACCAGCATTTTTTGTGCCCTGCCGACACGCGATTCCCTGATCTTTGCCAGCGCCGTGACCAGGTCCCCATCCTTATAATCAATAAAATAACCCAGCACGTGAAGCTCACCGGTGGACAGGTCCGTATTTATCTCAACACCGGGAACGACTGTTATCCTTCCCCCGCCGGCGGCAGCGGCCTGTGCCTCGTCCACCCCGCTGACGCTGTCATGATCGGTAATAGATATGACTTCCAGCCCACGCTCCTCCGCCAGGGCGACCATCTGAGACGGCGTCAGCCGCCCGTCCGATGCCGTTGTATGCAGGTGCAGGTCGAACTTCAAGCAGCGCTCTCCTCACGCCTGATGCGTTCGATGCTGACCGCCCTGCCGGTATCATCATTTATATCCAGCAAAATGGCATCGAGGGCGGCTATACCCTTGCCAACCGATAGCCGGTGTGGAAGCCCGGTCAGGAAGCTGTTAAGCACGTTGTCGACGTCATCACCTATGATTGAATCCAGCGGGCCGACCATCCCTATGTCGGTAACATAGGCAGTCCCGCCGGGCAGGATATGGCTGTCCGTGGTACCCACGTGAGTATGGGTGCCCAGCACCGCGCTCACACGCCCGTCCAGATACCGTCCCAGGGCTATTTTCTCGGATGTGGCCTCTGCGTGAAAATCAACCAGTACCACTTTGGGCAACGGGCTCAGCGAGGAGAGCAGGGCATCCATAGCCCTGAAAGGACAATCCGCCTGGCCTATGAATATGCGCCCTATGAGGTTGACTACCAGAACGCCCTTGACCGTAAGGTATCCGCGGCCGGCCACACCCGGAGCGAAGTTCAGCGGCCGTATAATGGGCAATTCCCCATCCATGCAGGCGATTATGTCGCGCTGCGCCCAGATATGATTTCCGCTGGTTATGACATCCACGCCTGCATCGAGCAGTTCCTGCGCCGTTTTAGCTGTGATGCCGATGCCGTGGGCGGAGTTTTCGCCGTTGGCCACCACCAGTTCGATATCGTACTCATTAATTAAGCCCGGCAGAAACTGCTCCAAAGCTCTCCTGCCAGGCTTACCTATAACGTCACCGATAGCCAGGATCTTCAATAATCTACCTCGTACTAATCATTTGGCGTAATCTACCGCCCTCACCTCACGCATTACTGTAACCTTTATCTGACCGGGATATTCGAGACTTTCCTCGATTTTCTTAACGATGTCGCGCGCCAGCCGCATGGCAGCCAGGTCATCCACCTGTTCGGGCTTAACGATAATACGCACCTCGCGTCCGGCCTGGATGGCAAAAGCCTTTTCAACGCCGGGGAAGCTGCTGGCAACGCTTTCCAGCGCCTCTATGCGCTTGATGTACTGGTCCAGCGATTCACGCCTGGCCCCCAGCCTGGAGCCGCTGATCTGGTCCGCCGTAGCCAGAACAAATCCCAGGGAACTGGTGGTGGTGGCTTCGCCGTGATGCTCCGATATGGCCTGCACCACTTCCATCGATTTGTCCCACTGCTTGACAAGGTTGGCGCCGATCAGGGCATGCGGCCCCTCCACCTCATGGTCCACTGCCTTGCCTATATCGTGCAGCAGGGCGGCGCGCTTGGCCAGAGTGACATTTGCGCCGATCTCTGCGGCCAGCATGCCTGCGATGTGCGCTACTTCCAGGCTGTGCGTCAGGACATTCTGCCCGTAACTGGTCCTGAACTTCAGCCGTCCCAATAACCTGAGCAGTTCAGGGTGAAGGCCTTGTACGCCGGCCTTGCGTGAAGCCTGCTCTCCTTCAAGCCGTATAGTAGACTCAACCTCGGTTTTGGCCTTGTCCACCACTTCCTCGATCCTGGCCGGGTGTATACGCCCGTCCAGTATAAGATTGGTGAGCGCGATCCTGGCCACTTCTCTGCGGATGGGGTCGAAGCTGGAGATGGTGACCGATTCGGGCGTATCGTCGATGATGAGATCGACTCCGGTGGCCTGCTCCATGGCGCGGATATTACGTCCCTCGCGGCCGATCAGTCGACCTTTCATGTCATCGCTGGGAAGCGGCACCACGGAGACGGTCGTCTCAGAGACAACGTCTGTGGCGCATCTCTGTATGGTGGTTGCCAGGATATCCCTGGCCTTGTTGTCTATCTCGTCCTTGAAGCGGCCTTCCCATTCCCTCACACGGCGTGAGGCGTCTTCCTTGATCTCATCTTCAACCGCATTCAATAGCTGCTGCTTGGCTTCGTCGCTGGACATTCCCGAGATCGTCTCCAGGCGCTTTAGCTGCTGCCCCTTTACCTCTTCTACCTGCTCCCTGACGGTGTCGATCTCCTTTTCCCTGCCAACCAATCTGCGCTCCCTGAGATCCAGGGCTTCGAGCTTGCGCTCGAGGCGTTCCTCGCGCTGGCTTGACCGCCTTTCGAGCCTTTGCAGCTCGTATCTTCGTTCCCTGCTGTCCGCCTCAGCCGCCGCTCTGACCTTTACTGCCTCTTCCTTGGCGTCCAGCACCCTCTGCTCAGCCTTGGCCTGTGCGCTCTCAAGAAGCTTCTTTGCTTCTTTCTGCGCATCGCGAATCTGCTGATTCGCCAGGAGTTGCCGGGCAAAGTACCCAACCAGTAGAAACAACACGGCTACAAGGCCGATTATCACATAGTATATCCAGTCCATAATACAGTTGCCTCACTTTATAATTAAACCGTTGCAGGTTGTACATTTTGTTAAACCTCGATAATTATTATACCCTTATTTGCTATCGGGCAACCAGTTTTATTTGAAAATTTTGCTATTTTCCCGCTTTGTCGCCTGTCCTGCTCTCCCACAACCGCCGAACAACCACCTGAACCAGTCCTGCCTCGTAACCCTTCCTGCTCAGATACGAGGCCAGCCTCTTATAAAACTCCGGGTATTCAAGGTTACCCAGTTGCCGGGCCTTGCTCACGCCCGCGCTGAGCGCATTGGCCTCGTCATCGATGTCGACGGTCACGCTTTCTATGGTCGCTGAATCCACACCCTTCTGCATCAGCTCCCGCCTGACCATCAGACTGCTCTTATGCCTGTAATTGACACGCTCCCTGGCCCAGTTCTCCGAAAAGACCCTGTCATCGATCAGGTTCAGCTCCTTGAGTTTGGCAACGGCTCTGTTAATAGATACCGTGCTGAACTTGCGTTTATACTGCAGGTGGCGCCTGATCTCGGCCTCGCTCCGCGGCCTGTACTCGAGGTAGTGCAGGGCAGCCTCGTAACAGGCTTCGTAGTCTTCCTCTGACTTTCCCGGAACAGCTCCGCGTTTACTCAACTGCTTCCCTGCCGTTTGCTCCGCCGGCCTGTCCCGACGTGGCTATCTGGCGGATCTGTTTTTCAATCTCAACCGCTGTTTCCGGGTGCTGCGTCAAATATTCACGCGTCTTTTCCCTGCCCTGCCCCAACTTGGTGCCCGCGAAGTCGAAAAACGCGCCCGATTTCTTGATGATCCCCGTGCTTACCCCCAGGTCGATTATATCGCCCTCTTTGCTGATCCCGCAGTTAAACATTATGTCAAATTCAGCCACACGATAAGGCGATGCCACCTTGTTCTTGACCACCTTGGCGCGCACGCGGTTCCCGATGATCTCGCTGCCGTTTTTGATGGCCTCCGATTTGCGCAGGTCGATCCTGATGGAGCTGTAGAACTTGAGCGCCCTGCCGCCCGGCGTCACTTCCGGGTTGCCGAAGATAATACCGACCTTTTCCCTCAACTGGTTGATAAAAATGACGGCGGTGTTGGACTTGCTTATCTCGTGAGTAAGCTTGCGCAGCGCCTGCGACATCAGCCTGGCCTGAAGCCCCACATGGGAATCCCCCATCTCCCCCTCTATCTCCGCCCTGGGCACCAGGGCAGCCACGCTGTCGATAACCACCACGTCAAGGGCGTGTGTCCGCACCATCCTCTCTGTGATATCCAGCGCTTCCTCGCCCGTCCCGGGCTGCGCCCCTTTCAATGCATCTACGTTGACGCCGCAGACGGCAGCGTAATTCGTGTCGAGCGCGTGCTCCGCATCGATATACAGCACCAGGCCGCCCATTTTCTGCGCCTGTGCGATTATATTGAGCGCAAGAGTGGTTTTACCCGAAGCCTCCGCACCGAATATCTCGGTGATGCGCCCCCGCGGTATACCCCCCACACCCAGCGCCAGGTCAAGGCTCAACGATCCCGTGGGTATAACCTCGACCTTCACCCGCGCCTGCCTTTCCCCCAGCGACATAATGGAGCCAGCCCCGTACTGCTTCTCGATCTGGCTTATGGCCAGGTCCAGCGCCTTGCCTTTTTCAACCCTGACTTTATCCGATTCCATTTCTCCTCCTGCGAATTTATTCGAAACCCCGTAATTGAACCTGTTCTACCCTATATTAACACAATTGTACTACAAATAAAAAGGCCCTGCAACATTTGACTATTACGGCCAAATTTCGCAAAATTTCATAGGAGAAGATTCAATGCCTATTTACGAATATGTTTGCCCCGAATGCCACATAAGGTTCGAACAGCTTAGGCCTCTATCCAGGGCTGAAGAGGATGCCGAGTGCCCCAAGTGCAAAACTCGATCCGGGCGCGCTATATCTAAATTTGTATCCCGCGCCAATTCTGATCTGAGCATGTTTGACCACATGCCTTCCGGCGGTGGCGGCAACTCCTGCAGCAGCTGCAGCTCCACTAACTGCTCCACCTGCGGATGACCGCACTTGCGGACGCCTGCAACCGACGCCGGGCTCACTTATTGCCGGCAAGCATAGTTTTTTCGATCGCCAGCGTGACCAGTCCCAGTACAACGGCCTCGGCTATGATTGTCCCTGTCACCATTATGGCGGCATCATAGAAAAAGCTCCCGGTGAACATCATTATCAGGTAGTCTCTGGATGGATCCAGCAGCCACAGGTCATTGGAGAAGCTGACGATATGAAACAGGTAAAACAGGCTGTTGAAATCGATCAGCGCCCAGGCCGCCAGCAACGCCATCAGGGATATGGTTGCAATTGTCCCTGCCTGGATACCACGCAACAACCTGCGCATTCCCAGAGTGGTAAAGACTGCGGCGCTGGCCGCCAGGAAAGCTAATATAGCCACGGTCTGAAGTACCTTGAAGATCGAGATGATGCCACGCACGTCATCCATGTGCACCAGTTCCTTCTGACTGTAAAGCAGTCGATCGAGACCATCCACCTGCACCATCATCTGGGGGGATGGCAGTTTTCCGTTGAAAAAGTCCACCATCCGTTGAGCCACACCGTTCAGTTGCTCGTTGCTAATCCCCGTGGCCGCGCTTACCCCGTATTTAGCAAAGCCATATTTGTAGAGGTCGGCGGAATGGGCGTAGATATTTACAGTGCCCGAGATGATGAGTACCAGTATCGCCACTGCAAGGATGACCAGCGCCAGACAGCCCAGTAAATTAATCAACTTCGTCTTCATTTCGTTTCCGCTGCTTGCCCTATTATTTTCACGCGTTTGCCTGAGACCGGCTAAAAACTTGTGTTATAATTCTATACCAAATCTCCGGGTGTGCCGTATGTTTACCCACCTTCACGTTCATACCGAGTACAGTTTGCTTGACGGGTGCTGCCGCATCATCCCCCTCATACACAGGGCAAGGGACCTCGGCATGCGCAGCCTGGCAATCACAGACCACGGCAACATGTACGGCGTAATCGATTTTTATAGAACAGCCAGGGAGTGCGGCATCAAGCCCATTATAGGCTGCGAGGCCTATATAGCGGCCGGCGATTACCACAGCAAGGAGGCCGCCGACAAGACCAGTTACCATGCCACGCTCCTGGCGCAGAATCATACAGGCTATAACAACCTGATTCAACTGGTGACACTGGCCCACCTGGAGGGATTCTACTATAAGCCGCGCATCGACAAGGAACTACTGTGCAAGTACAAGGACGGACTGGTGGTGCTGTCCGGCTGCGCACAGGGCGAACTTTCACGCCTGATACTGCAGAACCGGCCGGGCGAGGCCGAGCAGGCAGCTGCCTGGTATAAAAGCAACTTCCCTCATTACTACATCGAGATCCAGCGGCACCCCTTGCCGGAGATCGAAAAGATCAACGACGGCCTGCTCAAACTGGCCAGAAAACTGGATATACCCATCGTGGCCACCAACGATGTCCACTATATCAACAGGGAAGACGCCTATATCCACGATATCCTGCTGTGTATCGGCACCAACACCAACGTCAACGACGAGCGTCGCCTCAAGATGGACGGAGACTTTTTCTACCTGAAAAGCCAGCAGGAGATGCAGGAGCAATATGCCGATATACCCGATGCCATTGAAAATACCCGCGTCATAGATTCCCTCTGCAACCTCGAGATCGAGTTCGGCAAACCCCATCTGCCCCAGGTGGAACTGCCGGCGGGAAAAACCTCGCATTCGTACCTTTCAGTGCTGTGCTGGAGGGGGCTCAAAGAGAGGCTCCCTGATGCCGATACTGCAACCGAGAAGCGCCTTGAATACGAGCTGGACGTCATCGAGAAAACGCAGTTTGCGGATTATTTCCTGGTTGTCCACGACCTGGTATCGTTCGTGAGAAAAAACGGCATATTCTTCGGTGTGCGCGGCAGCGCCGCCGCCAGCCTCGCCCTTTTCTGCCTGGGCATCACGGACATCAACCCGTTGACGTATAACCTGGTCTTCGAGCGGTTTCTCAACATCGAGCGCCGCGAGATGCCCGATATAGACCTCGATTTCCAGGACGACCGGCGCGACGAAGTAATAGTCTATGTGAACCAGAAGTATGGCACCGACCACGTTGCCCAGATCATAACCTTCGGCACGCTGGGCGCCAGGGCGGCTATCAGGGACGTGGGCCGGGCGCTGGGTATGAGTTACGGTTCGGTTGATCAGGTCGCCCGGCTGATACCTGTCAGGCCCAACATCCGGCTTGAAGACGCCATGATGGAGGTCAAAGAGCTGACCGACATGTATAACGCCGACGAGGTGATCCGCAGGCTGATCGACACAGCCAAAAAGCTGGAGGGCATCTCACGGCATTCCAGCACGCATGCCGCCGGTGTGGTGATATCGCGCGAACCGCTGACCCAGTACCTGCCCATGCAGCGCGCCAGCAAGGACAGCGGTCAGCATTCCGCCATGACCCAGTTTTCCATGGACAACGTGGCCAGGCTGGGCTTGCTCAAGCTCGATTTCCTGGGCCTGGCAAACCTCACCCTGCTGGCCAAGGCCAGGGATGTCATACGTGAGCAGCACGGCATTGAACTGGATTTACTCAAGATACCCATTAATGACGCCAGGACCTTCGAGCTTTTCTCTTCAGGCGAAACCATGGGCATCTTCCAGCTTGAAAGCCCGGGTATGCGTCGTTACATCAAGGAGCTCCAGCCCACCAAGTTCACCGACATTGCGGCCATGGTCGCCCTCTACCGGCCCGGGCCCATGGATCATATACCCACCTTTATCAGGGCCAAGCAGGGGCTGGAATCGGTCCACTATCCCCACCCGGACCTCCTTCCCATCCTTGAGGATACCTACGGCGTTATCGTATACCAGGACCAGGTGCTCTTCATAGTACAACGTTTTGCCGGTTACAGCCTGGGCCGCGCCGACATCATACGCAAGGCCATGGGCAAGAAGGACGCGGCCGTGATGAAGAAGGAGAGGCAGAATTTCATCGACGGCGCCAGGACCAAAGGGTATACGGAGAGCGAGGCCGGCGCCATCTTCAGCCTGATCGAGCCTTTTGCCGGCTATGCCTTTAACAAATCGCACAGCGTAAGCTACGCGCGCATCGCTTACGAGACGGCATTCCTCAAAGCCAATTACCCCATCGAGTATATGGCCGCATTTCTCAATACATATTTCGACAAGATGGACCGCATAGCCTCAGCCGTTTCCGAGTGCAGGCGCATGGGCCTGGAGGTGCTCAGGCCGGATGTCAACCACAGCTGCGCGCATTTCACCATCGAAGCGCACGGAGAGGGAAGGGCTATCAGGTTCGGCATGGCTTCTATCAAGAACGTGGGCGGCAACGCCGTGCAGCCCATCGCCGAGGCCCGCGGCAGCGGCGACGAATTCAAGTCGATCGAGGATTTCTGCCGCCGTGTCGAACTGCGCAATGTTAACAAGAAGGTCATGGAGAGTCTGATCAAAGCCGGGGCATTCGACAGCCTGGGCCTGCGGGGCTCCCTGCTGGCCGCCCTGGACCGCATCGTGTCGCTTTCCCAGCGCGAGCAGAAGCAGCGGCTATCCGGGCAATCCAGCATGTTCGACCTCTTCGGGCAAAATGTAGATGTGCCTCTTCCGGCCCTGGACCTGGAGTATTTCGATGTAACCCTGCAGGAAAAACTCTCCTGGGAAAAGGAGCTGATGGGAATTTATTTCTCCGAACACCCTCTTACTGCCATGGCCTCCAGGCTGGCCGAGCACGCCACGGTGCTATGCGGTGAAATAAACAACGAGATGGCTGGCGAGAAGGTCATCGTGGCAGGCATGGTGACCGCCGTCAGGCACGTGACAACCAGGAACAACCGCCTCTTTGTCATCGCCACCTTCGAAGACCTCAACGGCAGCATCGAAGTTACCGTGTGGTCGGATGTTTACACGCAGACGCAGGACCTGTGGGTAGACGGCAGCATACTGCTGGTGGAGGGCTATGTCAGGGTCAGGGAGGATAGAGCTAATATCAACTGCACCAAGGTGAGCCGCTACGAGCCGGAGCCTGCCAGATCTGAGCCGCCGAAGGCCGAGCCGGTCAAACCCGACAACGGCAAAAAAAATAACCACGTTAAACCCAGGACGCTGATCATTAATATCAGGCAAAGCGACGATTCGCAGAAAGACCTGGAGCACCTGCAAAAGGTAATGGGCGTGCTGCGCAGGCATCCCGGCAACGACAGCGTGCAACTGGCTATCCGCAAGGGCGAAGAGATCACGCGCATGGAAGTGCCCGATATCAAGGTGGATTACTCAGATGAGTTGCTGGGCGACCTTACCCCTCAGATCAATGCCTGAACCCGGCTATTGTATTAAAAAACCTCTGATCAGGGAATTCACCAGCTGCGGTTTCTCGCGTACCACCCAGTGCGAGGCGTCGGGCACCCTCTTTACGCTTAACTGCGTCACATATTCATCCAGACCATCGATGCAGCCGGTTAAGAGGGCTGTATCCCCCTCCCCCCAGATCACCAGCACGGGCAGCGTGATCCTGGGCAACGCTCCCGCCAGAGCCGGCTTCTTAACCGCCTCCTCAGGATTCTCAAGTGCCTCCACGCCGGCAGCCCGGTAATAGTTCAGCCCACCCGTCAGCGCGCCCGGTTGAGACCAGGCCTGCTTGTAGCCCCGTATATCCTCATCAGTCAGCACCCCGCTTTTTATGATCTCCCCGAAAGCCATGTTAATCAGCCATGAGTAATCATCGGCGGCAAGCCTGGCCTCCGCCCCGGGGCTGCGGAACAGCAGCATATAGCTGCTGGCTTTGCGTTGCGCCGGATTCTCCCTGAGCTCCCGCTCGAAGGTAGCCGGATGAGGGGCATTGATGATTACCAATCGGTCCAGGTACTGGGGATAAAACATGGCGAATGTCCAGGCCACGGCGCCGCCCCAGTCATGCGCGACGAGCACGAACTTTTTGTAGCCCAGGAACCCCGCAAGCTGCCTGATATCCTCGACGAGATACTTTTGCCTGTACCGGCTCACCTCCTCCGGTTTGGACGAAAGGTTAAAGCCGCGCATATCGGGCGCTACTGCCAGGTGGTCCTTGCCGAATTCCTCGAGCTGCGCCTTCCACATATCCCAGTACTCCGGGAAACCATGCAGGAACATGATCAGAGGTCCGCTGCCGCTGAACGCATAGTGCAGCCTTATCCCGTTGACATCAGCAAAGGCGTGCTCGATCATATACCACCTCACTTTAAATATTCATAGCGCCAACCAGGTTGAAGGGATTCAGTATCTCAGCCGGTATCCTTCCAGCGATAGCATCATCAGCTTGGTATGAATATTGCCCGTGCTGCCCCCGAATCCCCCCGGCTTCCCGTCACTTCGTATAACCCTGTGGCAGGGTATCACTGCCGGCAGCGGATTGGCAGCCAGTGCGCGACCCACGGCGCGACAGGCAGACGGTTTGCCTATTTTTCCAGCCACCCATTTATAGCTCCTCACCTGGCCGTAAGGGATTTCCATGGTTGCCTTCCAGACCCGGCGCTGGAAAGATGTTGAGCCTGACAGGTCCAGCCTGCAATCGAAACCGCCCCCTTTACCATTGAAATAGTCCATCACCTGGCGCTGCAGTGAACCCGCGTCGTCATTATAGGGATCTGTTGCACTGCTGATGCCCAGAAGAGCCAGGGCATCTTCCCTGCCCTGAACGGGAAGATTCAACTTGCGCAAGCCCCGCTGCGAAAAGGCGATGCCCACCCATCCGCGGGCCGTTGGTATAAGGGCATATAACATCTCACCTCCCCGCCCGCCTTCAGTCAGGCCGGCTATGCGAACTCGGGCTGGATCAATCCGTATTTGCCGTCTTTACGACGGTAGACCACATTGATCGAATTATCCACGTCGCTCACAAACAGGAAGAAATCATGGCCCAGGAATTCCATCTGCTCCACAGCCTGTTCAGCGGTCATGGGCTTCACGATAAACCGCTTGCGTTTATATACATACTGGGGCTGTTCGCTCTCAGGGGCGACTTCTTCCACCTGTGTCCTGATCGTCTCGTGCGCTTTACCTTTGTTCACGCTGTACCTTTTCTTGTACCTGTCGATCAGCCGCTCCATCACGTCCGTCACGGCGTCGATTGCGGCGCGTACGTTTTCGTCCTTCTGCTCACTTCTCATGAGGAATCCATTCACATTCACGGTCACCTGTGCGCCGTAGACGGGCTGCCGGGACTTTGTTTTCTCCTCAATAAGGTCCAGCTTTATCCAGCTGATGGTGTTAAGGTACTTGAAGAGTTTGCCGAGCTTATTCTCGGCATAGTCACGCACATCTTCCTGCAGCTTCATATTGCGCGCAGCTATCTTAATCTCCATTATCAACTCCTATGGTAGATTTCCCTTGCCAGTGTGAATCCCAGCACGCGGTTGGCCCCCGCCGCCTTGAGGGCGGTCGCGCAGGATTCGAGAGTAGCACCCGAGGTGCAGACATCATCGATGATCACGATGTCCCTGCCGGCTGCCTCGCCGGAAGTACACACAAAAGTCTTTTCCATGTTGACTCTTCGTTCGTAAACGCTGGAGCTGCGCGCCTGCGGCCCTGTGTTCCTGACACGCTTCACCAGCAACGGGTTGACCGCCAGAGATAGTTGCTTTGACAGCTCCGCCGCCAGCAAAAGAGACTGGTTATAGCCCCTTTCCCTCAGCCGCTTTTCGTGCAGCGGCACGGGAACAAGAACATCGCCGGTCAAGCCGTACTCCATGAAGTAGCGGGACATGAAAGCGGCCAGGCAGCCGGATACGGCCCGCAGGTTGCGGTATTTAAGCTCGTGAACGGCCTGGCGGACAATGCCATCGAAGATGAATACAGAGCGGACGGCGTCAAGGCTGCTTTTTGGCCCCCAGCATTCGGCGCAGTATGCCCCGCTGGATTCCGGCCTGCCGCACCGCTGGCACAGCGGCGGAAGGATCCTGCTCATTTTCCTGGAGCAGCTGATACAAATAAAATCACCGACTTTCCCGCATCCCATGCATGTCCGTGGAAAGAAAAAATCGGTGACTTCATGCCGGAGCTGTTTCAACCATCCGGCCAAAACAACGACTCCATCCTTTGATCCGCCGTTATACCGTCTTTCTCTCCTTTTTTAATGCGCGCGCAGTGTATGGCTGGCGCCGCTGAAGATAGGCTCGTTCAAATAGATGTCGCCGTTCCTGATTTTCAGGTTGAACCCGCATTCAGGATTTGTGCAAACCCAGGCTTTATAATGTATCGCTGCCCCCTGACTGCCGAAATCGGACAGCGGAACCAAATCACCTACTTTGCATTTTAAACACTTTGGAAAGGAATAGTTTTCCACTATTTTTTCCACCTCCTCCAATGATTAGTAAAGTATAGCATTAACCAAATTTTAATGGCAAATGGAGCCGCTCGCGCGGTGTTAACCGTCAGTCAACGGTTTACATTCCCTTCAACGGAAACTCCGCCAGTCGGGTGTAAACCGCCCCCCTCGGTGTGAGCTGGCTGCGCATCAGCGCCACTACTCCAACCCGTATGGGAGGGCCGGGTTTAAATACAGCCGGCTGGACCAGGCCGGCGAACTCGATCCGTTCCGTGGCGCTGACTCCCTCTCTCAGCCTGGCCAGAGTGAGGTGCGCGGTGAAAGGGCGGCTCTCGCTTTCGAAGCCCAGACCCGCCATGGCCCTGTCGATATCCTGCTGCAGCCTGCCCAACTCCCCGGCATCCCCTTCCAATCCCAGCCAGAAGACACGGGCGCGCTGCGGACCCGGGAAGAAGCCGGTGCGACCGGTGGTAAGCTGAAACGGGCTGTGTGCTCTCACTGCATCTGCTGTAGAACGCTTGACCGCTTCAAGGCGTCCCGAATCGACATTGCCCAGGAATTTAAGCGTTAAATGAATGGCGCCCGCGTCGACCCATTTCACGTATCTCAGGCGGGCCGGATTCAACCCCGCCTGGAAATCCTTCAACCTTTTAACCAGCTCAGCGGGCAGTTCTATAGCTATAAATGCCCTTGTAGGCTCACCGTTCATGTGTACCTCTATTTGCCCACCAGGTTAAACAAGCGCCGCGCGTTCCCGCCCAGAACGGCATCAATCTCATCCCTGTCAAGCCCTGACGCCTTTATATGGTCGATCACCCGGCGCTGGCTCAGCAGCGGCCAGTCGCTGCCCAACAGCACCCTCTCCGTGCAGTTCATCGCAGCCATCGCATTGTACACCTCGGATTTATACAGAAAAGGTACTGCTGCCGTATCGTACCAGCCGTCGGACAGCGCCATTCTTACCTCCGGCATCAGCTCGTAAAAGGGCAATCCCCCGCCCAGATGTGCCAGTATCACTTTCAATCCTTTTGCCGCTGTGATAAACCTGTAGACGATATCCGGCGTGTTGCCGCCCTTTCCCGCATAATCGTGCCCCACGGGCTCGGAGACATGCAGTGACATCACCATGTTCAGCCCGGCCAGGCTATTGATTATGGGCCGCATCAGCGTTTCATCGCACAGGTCGAATCCCTGGACGTCGGGACGCAGCTCCCCCACACCTCTCATTCCACCGCTGCTGCATCGCTCCAGCTCCTGCAGTGCTTTATCGCCCTCGCGGGGCTGTATGGCGCAAAAACCGATCAGCCTGCCGCCGTACTTGTTTATCGATTCCAGTATGTAATCGTTGCTGCGAACGCACATCTCATGGCCGGCCCAGCCGATATTCTGAACAATGGATATGTCTATCTCCTGCTCATCCATACTGCGGACAAGCTCCCCGGCCGTGCACAGCCTGGCCTTTGCATTGGCATAGAGAAGGTCGAAACAGCGATCGCACGCGCAGTATTGGTCGCGTCCTTCGATCACAGCCGGGCTGAAGATATGCGTGTGGCAGTCGATTATCACATCAAGAATTATAGATTAGCCGGCCTGCGTTAACAATTCGCGGTGTCCGGCGATGCAGGCAGGCAATTTAATAAAATGGACATAGAAATCTGTGTAGCCTATAATAAATCAAATTCAGGCCCAATAGCCGGGACATCACAGGTTCTGATATATCACCGGATAGCGGGCGCCTGCCGCTTCCTATGACCGATTATAATATAGCAGACCTCGAGGGCATCGCCCGCAAGTTGCGGCGGCACGTTATTACCATGATTTCCCGGGCAGGCAGCGGCCATCCCGGCGGATCGCTGTCGGCGGCTGACATCGTCACAGCCCTGTATTTCCGCGTCATGCGGCACGACCCGGCCAATCCCCGCTGGCCCGACCGCGACCGCTTTATCCTGAGCAAAGGCCATGCTGCCCCCGTTCTTTATGCCGCGCTGGCGGAATGCGGCTATTTCCCCCTTGAATGGCTGACCACGCTGAGGAAGAGCGGCGCCTGCCTGCAGGGGCACACCGACAGCAGGCTCACCCCGGGAGTAGACATGTCGGCCGGCTCGCTGGGACAGGGACTATCGGTGGGCATCGGCATGGCGCTGGCCGCCAAACTGGATAAAAAAGACTACCGCACCTACATTTTGCTGGGCGACGGCGAATGCCAGGAAGGGCAGGTCTGGGAGGCGGCCATGTTCGCACCCAATTACAAGTTGGACAACCTCACGGCCATCGTCGATTATAACGGCCTCCAGCTTGACGGTTTCACCCGTCAGATCATGGACCTCGAGCCCTTTGTGGAGAAGTGGCGCTCATTCAAGTGGGAGGTGCTTGAGGTCGACGGCCACGATATGAAGCAAGTAGTCGATGCCCTGCAAAAGGCGGGGCAGGTGGAGGGCAAGCCCGTGGTCATCGTGGCGCGCACCGTCAAGGGCAAAGGCGTCAGCTTCATAGAAAACAACGTCGATTGGCATGGCAAGGCCCCCAACAAGGCTGAGACCGAGATCGCGCTGAAGGAGCTGGCATGACCGATTACTCCGAGCTCGCGACGCGAGAGGCCTTCGGCAAGTTTTTAACCGAATTGGGGGACCGGGACCCGCGCATCGTCGTGCTGGATGCCGACCTGTCGCGTTCCACCATGACCAAATACTTCGCCCGTGCCTTTCCGGGACGCTTCATCCAGTGCGGCCTGGCCGAACAGAATATGATAAGCATAGCCGCCGGCCTGGCTACCTGCGGCAGGGTACCTTTTGCCAGCACATTTGCGGTGTTCGCCTCCAGCAGGTGCTTCGACCAGGTGCGCATGTGCGTGGCCCAGCCGCAAACAAATGTGAAAATAGTGTCCACACACGGCGGTATCACGGTGGGCGAGGATGGCTCCTCCCACCAGGCCATCGAGGATATAGCGCTGTATTGTTCCCTGCCCAACTTCAACGTCGTAGTCCCCGCGGACTCCATAGAGACTGTTGAGGCTATCAGGGCGGCTGCGGCCACAGAAGGCCCCTTCTATGTAAGGCTGGGCCGTTCAAAGACCCCCGTCGTATATACATCCGGCTGCACATTCAGGCTCGGCAAAGCCGACGTGCTGCGGGAGGGGAATGATGCGGCCATCATCGCCACCGGCATCATGGTGTATATGGCTATTGATGCGGCCGACCTGCTGGCTAAATCGGGTATTAAGTGCCGCGTACTCAATATGTCCAGCATCAAGCCCATTGACCGGCAGGCTATAGAGGCTGCGGCGGAAGAGACGGGGGCAATCGTAACTGCCGAGGAACACCTGCTGCACGGAGGTTTGGGCAGCATAGTAGCTCAGGTAGTGGCATCGGGCACGCCGGCGCCACTTGCTTCCCTGGGCATAAAAGATACATACTGTAAGTCGGGCAAGCCCGAGGAGCTGCTCGAGGCCAACGGGCTGACTGCGGAGGATATAGTAGACGCCGCTAAAAGCGTGATAGCCCGCAAGAGATAGGGGCGAAATAATATTCGGACCGGCAGGCGGTCCGCAGGGACGGTCAGCCGGCAGCAGATAATATGGAAAATGATCTTCGCACAGCGTTTTCAAACAAAGAAAGGGCCGAGTTTTTCCTCAGCAACCTGGAGAAGCTGCGTGACGATAAGGCCATCAACGACCTGTCTTACACGGCGCTCAAGACCGAGTACTCGATCAACCTGCAGCACGCTCAGATAAAGATCGACCAGGTCAAGCAGGAGTTTAACAAGCGACTATCGATGCGGACGCGCCAGCTCGGCATCTTCAAGCAGGAGATAGCCAATCTCGATGCCCGCTTCAAGGTGGGTCAGATGCCTGCCGAAGCCTATTTAAAGCAGATAAAAAATCCGCAGAAGAAGGCCTCCGATCTCGAGGAGCAGATCGCTCACCTCAAATCGCTGGTCGACGCCAAGAGCTCTTTCGAGGTAGAGGCGCCGGAATCAACGGGGCTGGCTTCACTTTTTAAATCGCGCTTGCGCCAGGGCGGCGATCAGCCGGCTGCCATGCCCGCCCACATGGCGTGGACGCCGCAAACGGCCCCTGAGGAGCCGAAGGTAATCCCGCCGGCTGACATCCCTGACACCACCAGTGTTTCGAGCCTGCACATATTGCCTGACAGGGGTTATCCGGGCAGTTCCATCGGCGTGATCGCCACGGTCACCAATTCAGGCAGGGAGAAGGTCCAGCACAGGGCGGAATTCAAGATCAACGGCCGCATCGAGGCCATCGAAGACATCAGCATCGAGCCGGGCCAAAGCCATGAAGTCACTTTCATGACGGTCGGGGGACCTCCCGGAGATTACCATATATCGGTCGATAGCGCCATCGGCATGCTGAAAATACTCCCGCCCGCCTGAACGCCGCTCACCCGAGATGAAAACACGCATACTGGCCCTGCTTATCGCCTTCGCCGTACTGGGCAGCCTGATCGTCGTAGCGCTTTACAGCAACCTGGCCATCTATATATCCATCATAGCCATCGGGCTGGCGCTGGCCCTGCAGAAATATGTGGCCAGCTATTTCGGCTACTTCATCATCGTCTTCTCCAATATGCTGCACGAGGGAGACCGCATCAGGATCGACAGCTACAAGGGTGATGTCCGGCATATCGGTGTTTTCTTCCTGACCCTGGACGAGGTGGGTGAGGATGAGAAGCTAGGCGGGGAGCTCACGGGCAAGATACTGAATATACCCAACCTGCTCGTGCTGGACAAGCCGGTGCTCAATTTCTCCAAGAGCTACGAAAAAAAAGGCAGGACCTTGCAGTGCGACTATATCTTTGACGAGATCAAGATCCCCATATCCTCCGACAGCGATATCGCCCGCGCGGCCCTCTTGCTGGAGGAAGTCATCAACGAGGATGACCGTCAGTACCTGGCGCTATCCAAGGAGGTATTCCGGGAGCATTACCCGGCATTCCTGCACGAGGCTGAGAGCAACAGGCGGGTGTTGATACACGTGGAAGAGCAGAGGATCTGGCTGAAGGGCAAATTTGTGGTGCCTTACAGGTTGAGGAACGAGCTGCGCACCAGGATGTACCTGCATTTCCTGGAATACGCGGCCAAGGAAGCTAACATCAAACTGGCCTGAGTGGAGCTTTCAAAGGGAAAGGGGGGAAAGTGCCGAGGGAGGGACTTGAACCCACACTCCCGTGAGGGAAGCGGATTTTAAGTCCGCCGCGTCTGCCATTCCGCCACCTCGGCATTTTCTTGGAGGCGGCGAGCGGAGTCGAACCGCTGTATAGGGGTTTTGCAGACCCCCGCCTTAACCACTTGGCTACGCCGCCGCATAAATAAAAAATGGAGCGGAAGACGGGGCTCGAACCCGCGACATCCTCCTTGGCAAGGAGGCATTCTACCACTGAATTACTTCCGCTCGCTCTACCTGAAGTATATATTCAATTTGGTGCCGAGGAGGAGATTTGAACTCCTACGGGCTTACGCCCACCACCCCCTCAAGATGGCGTGTCTACCAGATTCCACCACCTCGGCCTGGCAGGGGTGGCAGGATTCGAACCCACGACACGCGGTTTTGGAGACCGCTGCTCTACCAGGCTGAGCTACACCCCTAATTATACAAAAAATATGAACTTTTTAAAGTGCAGTAAATCTTACAATAGCCGGGCGAATATTGGCAAATGCCCGGTCGTGATTTGGGTCATGAGCGAAAGCAGCCAGGCCTGTCTATCACTTGTGAAAAATTATGGTACCCCTGGTGCGAGTCGAACGCACGACACGCGGTTTAGGAAGCCTAGTCGTAATTTTGAGTGTTTTTTCGATTTTTTAGCTTCAGCGTTTTGCCCCAGGTTTACCCAATTAGCGTGTCAGTCTCCCGATCAATTACGGGATAATTTTAAAGGAAAATTTGGGAATATTCAATATAAATTGGGATAATTATCCTGTGGTCTTCTTGGGCTCTCTATTCCGTTAACTTGCGTACCGCAAAGTTATTCGCACAGGCAGTAGTCAGCTATATTACAGTGGATGTCACATAACCCTAAAGGTATAGCCTGGTGGATAATCTGGAACTAAATAGAGCGTAGGGTTGCTCTTGGCTGCCATAGCAGTCCTACTTCTCTATAATTAATATTTAAGACACCTTATTTATAGCATTTATTAACCCATACTTGATGGCTGATAACATGCTTCCATGTACAATTTATAAATCCTGCTTTGGATAGAAGCACATCCCAATCTTTTGGGTTTAGATATGTATAGGTGCCGTTCTTTCCCTTCTTTTTCAGTTGTCTTGCATGATAGAGAAGCCTGGAAGCTATTTTGGGTGAAGGTATATTGGTGATATTGCGTATTACGTCGGGTGCAATTGATACACCCATGAGCCACGTTTGCATATTTGTATTTGGCGTGGACCAAATAAACTGCCCTCCTGGCTTGAGAACGCGTGACATCTCACAGAATACCTTTTGGATTCCTTCTTTGCCGTAGACTCCCTCAAACTCAATCACATATGGGAGGGCAATATTGCTGATAATACCATCGAAGGTATTATTCTCAAAATCCAATGTTTCACCAAGGTTACCACATTTCAGCTCAAGTACGGGTATCCGCTGAGCGCGTTCTTCAGCGCAATTAAGAACAATATCGATTCCTACTATTTTCTTAAGACTCCCGCCTGACTTCTCCCATATCAGTTCACTCATTTTAGCTGGCCCACATCCCGCGTCCAACCATACCTGACCGGTAGTTGGTTCAATGAGTTTATTAAGCGTCCTTATCAAACTCCTGTAATGGTATCCGAGTTCCATGTACGGGTAGACTTCCTTCAAATTTCCCCAGTATTCAAACTCGCTCTGCCATCTGAGAAGCCGCTCTCGTGTTACTGAATCGAGATTCGGATTATTATCAACGAAATCAACTATGGTTTTGGAACTTATATCTCCGTTTTTACCCCCCCCATTAGTTCGTATAGCCCTTTAGCCATTTTACCTCCGTTATGGTTTTAAGCAATTAGGAATTCAAATTTGTTTAGACAAAAAGGAAGAGTTTACAATTGTTTGTCCCATAAAGACAAATTTCCAGGTATGATTTATAAACCCTGATGTTTTTAGCATTTCATTCCATTCGGTGACAGAAAGACAGGTATAAATACCGTCTTTACCTTTTTTTTCTAATTCCTTCGCATATTTTAAAAGCTTAACAATCGTAATAGGTAAATTAGGGATTTTCATTATATTTATCAAAATATCCGGGGCAGCACAAACAAAACCAATCTCTGGATGCATATTTTTAATTACAGTTGACCATATCAATTGTCCACCGGGTTTTAATATCCGAGCGAACTCATTAAAAACTTCTTGTATTGCGTCCCTTCCCCTTTTTCCTTCAAAATCGATAATATATGGAATCACAAGATTACAGATAATTCCGTCAAAGATACTATCTGAAAAATTCAGACGCTCCCCCAAACTCCCGTATATTAATTCTAAGACAGGTATTTTTTTTACCTGTTCTTGTGCCGGCCATAGAATAATGTCCAAGCCAATAATTTTTTTAATACTTCTATTAGATTTCCCCCAAAGGATTTCACTTGTCTTTGCTGGTCCACATCCCGCGTCTAACCAAATTTGAGCGGGGGAGACAATAATAAGGTCTTTTACCGCTTTCCCCAACGATTTGAACGGCGCCCCCATTTCCATATACTGATAAATCGCCCTACTATCTTCCCAAAACTTAAACTCATTAGCCCACTCTGATAACCGTTGCTTTGTATCGTAATCAAGTTGAGGATTCTTTTCTAAATAATCGGCTATCGCCTTCGAATTAATATCACCGTTTTTACCCCCCCGATAAGTTCGTATAATCCTTTAGGCATTTTACAGCCTCCATAATTCTTCGGGGACCCATCCGTTTCTGTTGCCCGTAGATTCCATTTCTTCCCACGCAGTAAGAAATTTTGCTTCTATTTGGGGATCAAGTTCGCCTATGTCTTTTTCCATATGCATTGTCAATCACCTCCAAATGAATATCGGATTATATCATATACGGCAAAGCCGCCTATTGGCGGCTTATGATCTTGGTGGTAAAGCTATAAGTGGGAGTCTGCTGCTGCCTGTTGGCTATTTCACCTCAGCTAAGCGTCGTGTGGCAGGTAGATCAAAGGGACCTATTTTCCTTACATCATGTGCGGTCAGCGTCAGAAGCGCCTGGGTAACTCCGGATCCTCTAACAAATTCAACCTCTAATCCGCCTTCCGGGTAAATTTCCACTACCGTACCCAAGTCTCCTGCCCGAAGGCCATGGTTAGGCATATCATGAGCGAGAACTACACATTCTAATTTTTCAAATTTCACCGTTATCCTCCGGGGTATACTGTCACAAATCTTGGGATATTATCACCTTCAAGTATAACCCATACGGTAACAACTTTCACTTTTTCACCTGATGGGCACTCCAACTGACCCTCGATGATGAATTTCTTCCCGTAGCTAATCTCCTCAGTCTTTGCCAAATCTTCCGTAAGAATAAGATCCCGCAGACGCTGTTCCAACACCTCCCAGTTTGAAAACGAATATCCCAGCTTTCGAAAGAAAGCGGCCTTGAAGCGACCTACTGGATGCACCGGAGAAAGGATATAATCCTTCAACTTACCAGCTTCAATGATAGCCTTATCAGCATTCGGAATCTTTGCCAAGTACTCTCCTTTCAGGTGCTATTTTATCCGAGGAACCAGTATATCCAAATCAAATACGTAAAACAATGTTCTTATTTTGATTGAATGAATGTACCAGCACTTAGTTGTGTAAATCAGCGATATTATTTTCATATTTAACTTGGCTACGAATAAATGAGCATCAATTGATGTAACTAAGTACTAGTGTAATTTAATGAGCAATTTTTCTGCCAGGAGTTCTACCAAGTTCCGGTTTAGGGATATACAAAGGACTATTGAAATTTTAGCTTTGAAATATGGTACCCCTGGTGCGAGTCGAACGCACGACACGCGGTTTAGGAAACCGCTGCTCTATCCACTGAGCTACAGGGGCCCGAAGCTAAAACTTAGGTTGATAATACCGTTATGTCTACTCTTGACGTTAAACTGACGTTATTTTTTCGGGAAACACCCGCCGGCAGCGCGGTGTCCAGTAGAGCCATGGCCTCTTCTTGCATGCCTGATATTATATGCGAGTAGGTATCCATTGTAAAAGCGACGGAGGCGTGCCCCAGGGCCTCACTGATAACCTTCGGCTTGGCCCCCAGCATCAGCATCAGGCTGGCGAAAGTATGCCTCAGATCATGGAACCTGACGCCCTCCAGGCCTGACTGTCTGGCCAACCGGGTGAAAGCATGGCTGAGTACGTTGGGATCAATGGGTTTGCCGGCTACATTGAAAACTAAGTCATCATCGGTGTGACGGCGGCCCAGGCTTTGAAAGAGGTCCTGCTGGTCCTGCAGCACCTCTCTCAGATAGATCGCAAGCTTGGGCGTCATAGCGACCCGGCGCCGGCTATGGCTTGTCTTCGGCTCTTTGAACTCGCATACACCCCGGCGCTTATAAAGCACCTGGGATACGGAGATACTGAGCAGGGTTAAATCAACGTCGCGCCATCTTAAGCCCAGGAGCTCCGCCTGGCGCATGCCGCTGTTGAGCGCCGTGTATATGACCGGGTAATACAGGCTCGGCGCCGCCGTTTCGAGCAGGATCTCAACCTCTCCGGGCGTGAGCGTGCGCATCTTTTTACCCTTCGGGCTCGGCGCGTCTACCATATCGCAGGGATTACGGCCCAGATAGCCCTGGCGGACGGCGTATTTAAGGCTTTGGGATAGGACGCGGTGCTGGTGGTGCACCGTCCGGCGGGATAGTGTCGCGCATGCCTGGCCGTAGTAATGTTGAATGGCGGCCGGCTGGAGCTGTTTTAATTGGATATTCCCCAGGGCCGGGATTAAGTGCTTCTCAACAATAGACGTGTAGCCGTCCAGGGTCCTGACTGAGCAGTTAGTCTTGACGTAACCATCCAACCAGTTGCGCAGGTGCTCGGCCACGGTGACCCGCCCCGGAGGCATATATACGCCTTTATCAAGGCTCGATAATAGCTCGGTTAAACGGCGCTGCGCGTCACCCTTGCGTCCCCTCACCGTCTCGATGTGGCGGCGCGGCTTACCATCCGGGCCAGCGGTGTATATTTGCAACTGCCAGCTATTTTTGCCTCTTGAACGAATATGCCCTCTCATTACGAGCCTCCACTGTTGATATTTTGTTGCCTTTTTGTTGATTTTTATATCTACCTATTATTGAGCGCCACAGGTATTTAAGAGATTGTCCACCCCTGTCATTACTTCTATTATTATATCCCCCCTTTTTCATTTTATGGCTGATACTTAGAATCCAGTTCAATTTCGAAACTGTGCATAACGTGTTTGTCATTTTTTGCAGCATAATATTCTCGTTTGAGTGTGATTGGACCGATAACGTCCGATGGGTTTGCAGCGTTCCATGCATCAGCTATCCGGGGCCAGTCTGCCCTGGCCTCAAGGCCTCCCTTTGCCTTTACAATGAATGAGAGCATGTATAACCGACGTTCAAAGCATTTCTGGTAAGGGCCCCTATAGTCAATTTCTGATGGTAACTTGGCCTTTGCACTCAGCCGAAAAAGCCTGATCGCTTTCATATACCTATCTATTTTTCTTTTAAGGTATTCCTCATTCTCTCCAGTATCGGCGCCGTTTACCCATACATCCATCTCTATATGTGCCCTAAAAGCCCGGCCGAACACGACCCTATATTTATGCTCAGCTTCAGTCCAGATCCTCTCCGTTTCCGCTTCCCAATTATTGTCCATCTTTTCACATAACGGTGATAATTAGCACCTTATAATTAATTCTATACTATAGTTACAAGGCTAAGCAAGTGTTAACAAGTGACGGAGGTAATTAACAACGTGGAAACTACGGAAAAACTTACTTATACCGTGGAGCAAGCGGGGGCCATCATCGGAGTATCCCGGACCACTGCATATAAATTATGCCGTGCTGGCGTAATCCCGACGATACGGTTTGGCCGTCAATTAAAAGTACCCATAGCACAGCTTCAGAAGCTACTGACAGAAAAAGAGAAGGGGCAAGTTGATGGATAACGAAAGGCTGACGCTATCCGTAAAGGAAGCCACGGCACTTCTGGGTATCAGTAAAAACCTTGCCTACGAACTGGCCAGGCGTGGCGAACTCCCGGTAATCAGGTTGGGCCATCGTATCCTGGTAAGCCGACAGGCGCTTGAGAAAATGATCTCCGAGGCCAAGGCGGTGCCCCAGTGAGGTACGGCTCCGTATCGGCCCCTGGTCCGCACTCTGCCATACCTTTGACAGCCGGGTCATCTCCAAAAGACATGCTTTCAAGGCACGTAGTTAACTCCGAGGTGGACTACTCCGACCAGGCGTCCACCCAGGTAGAGGAGCTCATTAACCAAGTAACTGACCGACATTTTAGCGCGGAATGAGTATGAGTGGACCGACAGCGCATGAGAGTGGAAAGAATAGGGACAAATTTATCATGATCCCAAACTTGGTTGACGACCTGCCGCTGTCTGCCGGGGCCTTCCGGCTATATGTACACATCAAGCGTGTCACCGGGGAGGATGGTGAATGTTGGCAAGGCCAACGGGAATTAGAGCGCCGCTGTAGGTTGGGTAACAGGACTGTCGTTAGGGCCAAACAGGAATTAATAGCCGTCGGCTTAATCGAGTGTAATCTACGGATGGTAAAGGGACATATAGGCCACGTAATTAAACCGCTGGATATCTGGGATAAAAACGAATCTGCTGCGGTGAACAATGACACCCGCGATAGCAAAGAGCATGCGCGGTGTATAACAACAGAACTGCGATGTAAAACGACACTTGATTGCGGTGTAAATCAGCACCCGATTGCGGTGAATAATAGCACTTCAAAGAATACCCCAGAAGAAAACCCCCTTGAAGAAAACTCCTATGAAGAAAACCCCGTGGGCGCCCAGCGCCCTTTTTCCAGGGAATTTATTAAAGATAAATACGGACATTTTGCCAGCGATAATGGAGGCAAAAATGAAAAAAATAATTAAAGACATACTGACCCCGCCCTGGCTGGAGAAGATTGGCCCGGAGCTGCCGATCACAGAAGAGACCGTAAAGCCCTTTATCGGTAAGATATGGGACTTTTACGGGCTAGACAATAGCGACCCAGGAAAAGAGGCATTGATAAAGTTTTGCATGGAGTTCGGAAAAGAACGGCCGAAATATAACTTGAAAACTATTGAGCCGGTCACCTGGGGTTTTATCAACGGTTTTGACGAGGGTTTCGCCTCCGGCCATCAAAAGGCCTGGGACACCTGGGCAGCGTGGGCCAAAGAAAACAACTTGTTTGAGAAGAGTTAATACGTGAATTAAACAGGGACCCTATAGAGCGCGGCGCCGCTGAATAGCAGGCCTGTAAGGATTGCCCTTACCAGGCCGCAGGGCTGTGCAACACCGAGTTCCCAGGTTGCCAATTAGCTGACTGTAATAAGTTAAGGAAGATTTAGTATATGGCCAACAATAACGTCGTTTCCAGCGTCAATCAAATATGGAGACACTAAAATTTAGCTTCATAAGCAGCGGTTTATTAGTTCGATGATAGAGAAATATTGTCTTTTTGGAGGTCAAAGATGACCAGCTCGGCTCCGTTTCTGTCAGCAAAACTTCCTGTTTGTCAGCAAAAAAGGAGTTACTCTAAGTCACTTCCTACCTACCCGGATGGGGGCATAAATCCTTGGAGCTCTCAGACTTCAATACCATGCGGGCCGCTAAGTGTGAGAGTCCGCGAGTTAGCCTATAGGGGGTATAGCCAGGTCCAATCTCCAGCCCAAATACATATCAATACCGTGCGGGCCGAGTGACGAATATTATGGCAGCAAAACAGAAGTGATATGAATGCCAGCAAAACATAAATATCATTATATAACACACATAAATTAACCGTGTATTGATTACAGCCAAAGGCTGCCTATGGCTGTAATCAAAAGGTATAGATGACCAGCGAAAAGGTGAAGCGTTACAGGGAGCGCAAGGCTGTTACATAACCTGCTACATGAGCGTTACAACTTCAAGTGTTACACTCCGCTAAAAATATCACAAGGTAAAATCAAGGCTTGTGTTTGTGGGCATGACCAATTCGACCTTTTGCTGCCTTTCTCGTAAGGATTCAAAGGCCTGTATTGTTGACATCTCAATACTGCTGATATATCCTAATCGAACAATGTGGGGGGATGAGGTATGCAGCAGTGGTATAGGTGCCCTTATTGTGGTAACAATGTAGCCTATGGTCAGCCGGGATGTTCCAGTTGTGGCAACAGATTACAGTGGCAACAACAACCACAGCTACCACCACAGCAACCAGTACAGCCTTCACAGTATCAGTCACTACCACAGTACCAGCAGCAATATCAACAGCCGGGCCAAGCTACGCAACAATCACAGCAAGAACAGCTCTATTCAAGATCATTTGAATTAGGGGTAGCTGGCGAATCCTTTGACAACGATGATGGCTCCAGCCGTCAGGAAATATTAAGGCGTTGCACACTTGGTGAACCAATATACTTAATACACCAACCGCATCCACAAGATAAAAATGCTGTTAAGGTTTGTAGGGCAAATGGGGAACAGATCGGCTGGATTCGAAAAGAACAGTCCTCTGAATTTGCTAACATATTAAAACGTGGCGATCCTGTTGATGCAGAAATAAGTAAATTGCTTGGCGGGTATCCTATCAATTGTGTATTAAAAATCACCAAATATTCGAATAAACCTTTTACTCAAACACAGTACCAACAAATTCAACAAGAACCTAAAAAACCAAACTCAAAAACATGGAAAATTGTGCTTGGCGTTTTAGGTGGTTTGATACTACTCGGCTCCTGTGGTATTTGCTTGAACTCCACTTCAAAGACTTCTACGCCGGGCGCAACTGCGCCAGGCGCCCCTTCCACCACGTCCGCGCCGACTCCAAAGCAGGTTGATGATTCCATCAAGGCTGGGATGTATAAGGTGGGTAAGGATATTCAAGCTGGCGAATACGTATTGTTTGCAAGCGGCGGCCTGACCTCATATTTTCAGGTAGCAAAAGACAGCAGTGGTACACTCGATAGCATAATTACGAATGACAATTTTAATGGGAATAGGTATATTACAGTAGTCGATGCTCAATATATTGAATTCAGCAGGGCAAAGATGTTTCCAGTCAATAAGGCTCCTGTATTACAACCAATTGATGGCAAATATCCGGAAGGCATGTATAAGGTGGGTAGAGATATTATTGCAGGTGAATATAAGGTTGTATCAGATGGAGGAAGTTCCTATTTAGAAGTTGCTGCAGATTCATCTGGACTCCTGGATAGTATCATCACAAATGATAATTTTGCCACTGAGAAATACATAACAATAAAGGACGGACAGTATATTAAGCTCTCTCATTGCCATATTGTTAAATAAACTTGTTCGGCGACATTAAAGACACGGATAGTAGAATACCCAGCCCTTACTTCCATTACTCACGAACAAACCGAAACTGTTATTTTGACGTTAAATTGACGTTAAACTGTTTGGGATGGGCGGGGACAAAAAGGTACCTTAGCTTCAAAATGAGTTTTCGGCAAATAGTACAAGGGTTCTAATTTGAACGCAAAGGGACGTTCAGGGACACTCCCCCCGGAATTAGGAAACTGCTGCTCTATCCACTGAGCTACAGGGGCATGAAGCTGGATTATTATATGCGCCATTTTAGCGCCGGATTTTCCACCACTATGCCGGAGGACACGGCGTTATCCGTGGGATCACGCTTTTTTCGCCTGATATTATATGAGAGCAGCAATCCGTTGTAAACACTGCACTCGACTGTTATTGTACCAGCGGGCCTGGCAATACTCCTCCCTGATACCTGAACCTGAGATTAAAACTTATGCTGCCGCCGGCCGGCAATATCTGGCTCGCTGGAGTCACACCTTCAAATACGCAGCTGGGCGGACCTCCTGAACTGTAGCTTACTGAGTATGTCCCTGTTGCCGCGTTGGAGAAGCTTTGTGGCGCGTAGCCGCCCGATTGCATATAGGGACCGGAAACCATATAACCGACCGAACCCGACCATGGCTCTCCATTCAGTGTGGCCGTCACATGCACCGTACCCCTGGCCTGGCCGCGGAAGTTCAGTGTATAGTAGATCGTCCCGCCCGGTGATACCGTCTGTGTCGCCGATGGGCTTATATCTGTCAATACAGACCCCGGCGGGCCGCCGGAATTGAAGCTCAGCGTATATGTCCCGGTGGGCTGACCGTCATAGGTGGACGGCACGTTGGAGCCGGTATGTGTATCAGGCCCAATTATGCTGTAGCTGATGCCCCCTGACCCGATGGCCACCTGCCAAGGCGCCCCGTCAAGAGTGGCGTTTATCATGATTCTGCCGTAGGACGGTTGCTGGTGAACAAAGTTCATGGTAAAGAACACAGTGCCCCCGGACGACGCTGTCTGCTGCGCTGACGGTGTAATGCCGGACAGGGTTGCGCCCGCCGGCCCACCCGAGTTGTAGGTCAGTTGAATATTGCCGGCGGGTACGCCGCCTGTGGTGCGAGGCACCGAGTATTCGGTATCCTCGATCGGACCACTGACCGTGTAGTGCGTCAGTGTGTAATTTACCATTCCCGTCCACGGCGCGCCATTCAGCGTAGCACTTGTTTGTACGCTGCTACCGGAGACGGCGCTGTTGAAGATCAATGTGAAACTGGTGGTACTCCCGGGCCCCAGTATCTCCGTTGCTCCGGGAGATATGGCGGTCAAAGTTGCCCCCGGCGGGCCGCCCGAACTGTAAACAAGGGTATATGTACCGGGGCTTATATTGGCGAATGTCTTGGGCACGGCGAAGCCAGTGCCTGTCCCTGGACCATTAATCGTATAGTTGACCATGCCTGACCAGGGAGCGCCATCCAGCAATGCGAATACCTGTATCCCACTGGCTGACTGGCCACTCATATGTAGACTGAAAAGAATATTACTTCCATCTGTCAATGTCTGTGTAGACGATGGTGTAATGCTGCTGAATGCAGCACCGGAAGGGCCGCCATAATTATACGTCAGTGTGTAACTGCCCATCGGCAGGTTGGCAAAGGCCTGTGGAGTGGTGGTTCCCGATACAGTCACCGGGCCCGACAGCGTATAGCTGATGGATCCAAACCAGGGCGCGCCATCCATAGCCGTGGCGACATTGATAGTGCCGGTTGCTCCGGGTGGTGGGGTGGGAGGAGTGGGACTACCGCCCGGGGTGATGAAGTACCACGCATTTGCCCATGGTCCCGTTTCTCCACCGCCGAATGCGCGTACGTGCCAGAAGTAGGTCGCTGCGCTGTTCAACTTGCCGGGTGGCACGGTATACAGCATTTGTGTCAGGTTGCTTTCATCTACCAGCAGGTTCTGGAATCCGCTGTCCGTCGCCACTTGCAACTGGTAAGTGTTATTGCCAAAGCTTACCCACGTCATGACCGGGGATAGCGATTGTGTCGTGCTGCCATTGAGCGGTGTAGCCAGCATAACCGCCAGTGGGCTGGTAGGGATATAACAGCCCGGCAGGGCAACCAACATGAGCAATAATATCAACACTATTCTGAGCATAATCACCTCCAATACTGATCTTTGTAGCCTTACAAGCTGGAAATATTAATCTAGGAGACTACCTTTATGGACGCATACGCCTGACACGGAAACCTTCGGGCGTCATATAGCTGCTTTTGCCGGGTTCTTCCTCAGAAGGCTCTTTACCCTCTCTGCGAACTGCGACATCCTTGCCGCCCGTCGGCAATTCGGCTTTGACTCCACGCTTGCTGTCCCTGGCAACCAGGACGCCCTGGTGTGTCCTGGCCGGCCCCTCATCCACTTTCTTCTCTTCTTCTTGCTTCTCAAGTCTTCTAACGGGCACTCTGCCATCATCGGCTCTCAGCTCGGCCCGTGGCAACTCCTTGGGCCTGAGCACCCTGCCGCTGCGGCCATAGCCGCGCAGTACCCTATCCTCGGTAACAACAGCCGGCTCTTCAATGGCGGGAACGGAGGGAGGCGGAAGCGCGCCGGTCTGGCGCATATCGTTCAGGGTGGATTCGAGGTCCTTGATCAGGTCGGTCAGCTCTATGGTGTCGACCTCCTCTTCCTCGGCGGCCCAACTCTCGATCTCGGTGGCATAATGCTGCAGCTTGAAGCTGTGCTGCTCAAGCTGCTTGATCCACTCGGCCAGCTCCCTGGAAGCGGTCTGAATATCGGGTATCTCAGATTCCAGCAGGTTCTTGATTATATTCTGTACAGCGCTTTTTCGCGGCTTTGCAGCCATTTTCAACCTCTCTTTAACGGCACGGGCAATGATTTACAATACCGTGACCGTAAGGAATTATAACAACGCACATGTGCCTTTGCAATGCAAGACGGCGGATCAGCCCTTGCGGACAAATACGCGGTACTTACCATCCTCCTCTTCGATTCCCAGAAACTCGTTGCCTGTCATTTTGGCCCAGTTGGGCATATCCTGCTTGATTCCCTCGTCATCGGCCATCACCTCCAGCACCTGCCCCGGCTGCATGGCCTTCATCTGCCTTGTCGTATTGACGATCGGCATGGGACAATACAGCCCCATGCAGTCGATAGTTATGTCAGCCTTCATATATTTCCTCCTATATAAAGAGGTTGATGCTGCTCTGGCGCGCCTCCGCTATATAAGTTGCCACGCCGGCATAGCTGTCAACCCCGGTTATAAAGGCATCCTTGCCTATCCCCATCATACCCATAGTGGTCGTGCAGGCGATAAACTTGACCCCGAGCTCTTTGGCCGTGCGCATCAGCTCGTCCACCTGCGGGAAATTTATGTCCTTCATCAGGCCCTGCATCATGGCCTTGCCCATGCCCATCATGTGAAATTTCGACAGGGGCAGCCGCTTCGCGCCCCCCCTGTTCATGAAATTTAGCATATTGCGCATGACGCCCTTGCTCTTGATGCTGCCCTCGTTCTTCTTGATCACGTTGAGCCCCCAGAAGGTAAAGAAGATCGTCACATCCATGCCCGAAGCGGCCCCTCCCAGCGCGATGTTGAAGGCGGCCAGCGCCTTGTCCATCTCGCCCGAAAAAAGGATCAGGGTCATCTTCTCTTTTTCAGCCATATCCGCACTCTCCGCTTTATTTCAGCGGCTTTCCGCAACCGTGGCAGACAGCCAGCGTCTCTTCCATAATCAGCGCGCCGCAGTTGGCGCAGCGTCCAAAGCTGACCTTGCAGACCTTGCAGTACGGGTTTTCGGCCATCACCAGCTCCTCGTTGCAGCACGGGCAGGTAAAGCGGTAGATCAGGGGTTTCTTGTCTTTCTCAGGTTTCGCAGGCATGTTCATCCTCCTCCGGTTCTTCTTTATCCGTCAGTCCCGGTATGTCGATCTTGTTCTTTATGGCATAGTCTTTAATGGCCCTGTGCAGCGCCTGTGCACCCAGGTTGGAACAGTGCATCTTGTTCTTGGGCAATCCCTCCAGCTCGACGGCCACCATGGCAGGGGTCACGGTCAACGCCTCCTCCAGCGTTTTGCCCTTGACCAAATCGCTGACCATGCTGGAAACAGCGATGGCCGCACCGCATCCGAAGGTCTTGTATTTAACATCCTCGATGCGGTTGTCCTTTACCTTTATGTAAAACGTCATCATGTCACCGCACACCGGGTTTCCTATCTCACCCACGCCGTCCGCGTCTTCAATCTCACCCACATTGTGCGGGTTCATGAAATGCTGCATGACCTTCTCGCTGTAAACAGGCATAGCTATCACCCCTTCTGTTCTTTGAGATATTTGGAATACAGGGGAGACATCTGCCTCAGGCGATCCACCACCTGCGGCAGCTTCTCCAACACGTAGTTTACATCTTCCTCGGTGTTATTGGGCCCCAGGGTAAATAACATGGACCCCTGTGCCAATTCGTGGTCTATCCCCATGGCCAGCAGCACGTGCGAGGCTTTGAGCGCACGCGAAGTGCAGGCCGATCCGCTGGCTGCCGCAATTCCATGGCTGTTGAGCAGCATGAGTGTGGCCTCGCCCTCGATAAAACGCAGGCAGAAGCTGGCATATCCCGGCAGCCTGTTTAGCGGATGCCCCGTCAGAATCGAATGCTCAATTTTATCCAGCACCCCTCTGATCAGCATATCGCGCAGGCCCGACAATTTGCTCATCCTGCCGTCGAGGTCGCGCCTGGCTATCTCTGCCGCCTTGCCCAACCCCGCGATAGCAGGCACATCCTCGGTACCCGGCCTGCGCCCGCCCTCCTGTATGCCGCCATCCAGTATGGGCAAGATGCGGACCCCTCGCCTGACCCAGAGCGCAGCGCTGCCGCGCGGGCCGTTGAACTGATTGCCGGCCAGGCTCAGGGCATGCACGCCGAGCTCTTTGACATCGATCGGGATGTTACCCGCGCTGGCTACGGCATCGGTGTGAAAAAGCGGCCCGTCCCCGGTCAGCCTCGCGGCAATCTCTGAGATGGGCTGGATTGTACCAACCTCGCCGCTGGCATGCATGACCGATACCAGCACAGTATCAGGCCTGATCAGCTTTATCACCTCAGCAGGGTCGACCGCGCCATTGGAATCTACAGGCGCCTGGCTGACCTCGAAGCCCTCTTTCTGCAGCGTGCGGGTGGAATTCAACACTGAGAAGTGCTCGATGGCCGAGACGATTATATGCTTTCCCTTGTCAGCCCTGGCCCGCGCCATCCCCTTGATGGCCATATTATTGGCCTCCGTGCCGCTGCAGGTGAAGATCACCTCTTCGGGGGTACCGCCGATCAGAGCGGCGACCTGTTCCCGCGCGCCTTCTACCGCCTCCCTGGCCCCGTCTCCCCAGTCATGTAGAGACTGCGGGTTGCCGAAAACTTCGCCCAGGTAGGGCAGCATGGCCTCCCTGACCTCGGGCAACAGAGGGGCGGCGGCGACATTGTCCATATAAACCTTTCTCATCTTGCACCACTACCCTTAATAATAATGTATATCCAGGCTATATGAAAATCAAAGAGCCAGCATTTTATCCACGGCCGCACGGGCGCGCTCCCGCACATCCGCCGGCACACTGACCACCGGCTTCATATCCTCCAATGCCCACAGCACCTTCTCCAGCGTGATCTTCTTCATATCGGGGCAGACCGCTTTTACCGTTGCCGGGATGAAGGTCTTGCCCAGGTTCTCTTTGTTCAGCCGGTGCAATATGCCCGTCTCGGTACCGATTATCATGGCTTTGGCGTCCGCCGTACGTGCGTACCTTAGCATCCCACCCGTGCTGAGCACCTCGTCCGCCACGGCTGTGACCTCCGGCCTGCATTCAGGATGCACCAGCGCCACCGCGCCCGGGTGCTTCTTCTTCTGTCTGATGATATCCTGCGCCTGTATATTTACATGTATGGGGCAAAAGCCCGGCCACAGCACCATATCTCTATTGATCTTGGTAGACACGTACCGGCCGAGGTACTGGTCGGGTACGAAAAGTATCCGGCCGTCGCCCATGCTCCTGACCACTTCAACCGCGTTGGCAGAGGTGCAGCAGATGTCCGACTCCGCCTTGACCGCCGCAGTTGAATTGACATAGCAGACCACGCGGGCTCCGGGCAATTCCTTTTTCCAGACTACTAGTTGTTCCACCGTGATCATGTCGGCCATGGGACATCCGGAGCCGGCATCCGGAAGCAGAACCAGGCTATTGGGTGACAGTATGGAGGCCGTCTCAGCCATGAAATGCACGCCGCAGAAGACTATTACATCGGCCTTGACCCCGGCCGCCTTGCGGCTCAGTTCCAGCGAATCGCCGACGAAGTCGCCGATGTCCTGCACCTCCGGGCGCTGGTAATTGTGGGACAGGATCACAGCGCGGCGCTTCTCCTTCAGCCTGAGAATCTTTTCGATCAATTCTTTGTTTTTTGTATCCTGTGTCATCTCAAATCACCTTTGTTCTTGCGGGCGCGGCTGTAGGGGCGGGTTTTTAAACCCGCCCGCCGGAACGGGCGCACCTGAAGATACGCCCCTACGCTGATGCATTTGCACCCCGCGCATACAGGCGCGCTATTACGATAGCCGTCTTGACCACGCTCACCGCGTCGCTGCCCAGCGCCACGAAGAGCGGCTCCTTGCCCCAGCCGTCGCCCTCGTAAAAAATGTCCGGCACCCTTCCGCTGCGATCGACAAGCTGTTTTATCTTCCAGGGCATGGAACTGCCGTCAACCTTCGCCACTTCACCCGGCTCCCTGGTACGGTCGATCCAACCGAAGACCAGCTTCTTCTCACGGGCATATTTTTTTACGGTTTTTATGATGCTGTCGTCGCACTTGAAATTTATACCGGCATTTACCTCGGGGTTGTACTTTCTAGCTTCCATTATCAGCCGCGCCATATGGTCAGAGCCCCCCCACGTCGGCAGGCCGGAGGCATGGGGATAGCCGTTGACCACCGTTATCCTGCCGTCGACGGCCGCCACCTCTGCGGGCTTTGCGGCGCCGGGCAGGGCATAAACTATGTTGACGCGCACCTCGGGCATGAGCATGGAGAATTCCCTGCAGCGCTGAAGCCTGTCCACGGCCAGGCAGAGGTTGCCCATGACCCTCTCAGCAGTGTCTTTTTTCGCCATGCGTCAGCCCTCCACCGCGCTGAAATAGGCCGGCCAGAAGGGGTCCACCAGCACGGGCGTCAATTTTTGTTTTTTGCCGGACTTCCTGATGAACAGCCTGTCACGGGCGGTGATCTCCCCGATTTCCCAGGCAGGTATGTTCTTCCTTTTCAGCCTGGCTATGATCTTGCTGCTGTTAGCCGGGGTCGCCGTGATAACAAGTGTGCCTTCGCTGATGGAGATCAGCGGGTCGATTTTGAAGGCTTTGCAGACGGCGCCTATCTCATCCGGCACCACGATCCTGTCCTCGTACAGCGTCACGCCCGTCCCGGAGGCCGCGGCTATCTCGAAGACGCCGTTCAGCAGTCCGCCCTCGGTGGCGTCGTGCATGGCATGCGCCAGTGGCGCCGCCGTCAGCGCATCCTCCACCACGGTCATCTGCAGCAGGTACTTTTTAGCCTTCTCCACCGTGCTTCGTCCCAGCTTTTTAGTCAGGGATCCGGCGGCCTGCCAGGCCAGCAGCCCTACTGCCTCGATGGCAGGGCCCTTGGTCATGATCACACGGTCGCCGGCCCTGGCATTGCAGGCCGGTGTTATCTGCTCCTTCTTACCTATGCCCATCACCGTGCAGCCTCCGTTCAGGGGGAAGGCCATGCCGGGGTAGATGCCCGTATGGCCGCCGATGATGGCGATGCCCAGTTTCCTGCATTCCTCATCCACCTGCGTCCAGACTCCATCAATAACATCTTCAGCAGTGCCAGGCGGGAACATCAGGCAGATGGTCATATACCTCGGTTTGACGCCCATCACGGCCACGTCGCTGGCGCAGATATGCACTATGGCCCATCCGAAATAAGGCATTATCACGGGCATGCCGAAGGTCGGGTCCTCTGCGATAACCATGACATCCCCGCCCGGCAGGTCGATGACCGCAGCGTCCACGCCGTGCTGTGGACCTATGAATACAGACTTATCTTTCCTGCCCAGCCTCGACAGTATTATCCTGTCAAAGGTGGCCCGGTCCAGTTTGCCCAATTCAGGTAGCATTACAATCTCCTAGCGCAATTTAATGAGACTATAATACATTCGGCGGATCGTTAAAGCAACCGGACGGCCGGTATTTCAGTTATTCAGGATTTCGCCATCCCTGAGCCTGATTATCCTATCGGCCCTGCCGGCCAGCTCCATGTTATGTGTGACTACTATCAATGACAGGCCGACTGCATTAAGCCTCTTGAAAATGCCGTATATCTTCTCTGATGTTGCCGAATCGAGGTTGCCGGTGGGTTCGTCCGCCATGATGATACGGGGCTCGTTGACCAGCGCCCTCCCGATGCTTACCCTCTGCATCTCACCGCCGCTGAGCTGGTGCGGCAGGTGACGGGCACGGTGCGACAGCTCCAGCATATCCATGATCCCTTTGATCCTTTCCGGTCCGGCGCGTTTTTTACTGAAAAGCAGGGGCAGCTCGATGTTTTCCTCCACCGTGAGGGTGGGCAGCAGCAGGAACTGCTGAAACACGAAGCCGATGCTGCCACGGCGCACCTTCACCAGGTCGCGCTCCTTCAGCCCGGCCGTCTCCCTTCCTTCCAGGGAGATGGTGCCGGCGCTCGGGGTCTCCAGCAGCCCCAGCAGGTGCAACAGCGTGGATTTGCCCGACCCGGAGGGGCCGACGATCGATACGAACTCTCCCTTGCCAACCGAAAAATCAATGGCCCTGAGGGCATGCACCTGCTCGCTCCCCCTGCTGTAGCTCTTGGCCAGTCCTTTAGCAGTTATCACAACGTTGTTCATTCCAGGTCGCTCCTCATGGCTTCCATGGGCGTCAGCCGGGCGCACTTGACCGCGGGGTAGATGGCGCACAGCAGGCCGATCGCCAGGGCGAAGCCGATACATACTAATATTAACAACGGGTCAACGCTGATGAGTTCACCTCCCGGGGAGTAGGGGATCACTCCCCGCACGAAGCTTTCCACCAGCTTCGACCCGACCAGCGCGACAGCCAGGCCCACAGCACACCCGGCAAGGGTAATGATGAGGGTCTCGATAACGATCAGCCGTGACACGTCCCACCCGGAGGCCCCCACTGCCTTCATCATGCCGAACTCCCTGGTCCTTTCGTTGACCGACATTATCAGCGTGTTGATGATACCTACGGCGCTGATGAAAAGGGCGATGATGATAACCGAGAAGAGCAGGGCCTGGGCCGAGCCCACCAGGTTCATGATTGTGCCCATCACCTGCGTCATGGTGACCACCTGTATATCAGGTATCTCCTCGAGTTTCTTGGAGATGTCATTTATTTTAGAGACGTCTTTGACCTTGATGGCGACCGTGGTCAGCTGCCCCTCCTTGCCGAAGATACGCTGGGCGGCGGAAAGGGGCAGGAAGTGGAACTCATCGTCCTGGTTGCCCGTGCGCTCCAATATGCCCACTATGGTAATGGGTTCCTTGTTGGGACCCAATTCGAGCACCTGCCCGATCTTGAGGTTTTCCTTTTCAGCCAGGCTGCGGCCCACTATCATGGCGCCCGCTTCGTCGTCCTTGAAATACCTCCCCTCCACCTTCCACCAGGGCTTCAAGGCCTTTTGCTCCTCGATATTGATGCCGTAGACTACGTGCGGCTTATCGTCCTTGAAGAACTGGTGCAGCAGCATGGGGCTGGCTACCTCGATGCCGTCTATTTTACGTACCTGGTCCAGGTCGGAGTACGACAGATACTTGGGTATTACGCCGCCGTGGATGATGAGGGAGGCTGCCTCGTAGGGACACCCCTTGGGCACGGCCAGCATGTGTATGCCCAGGCTATTGAGTTCCCCGCCGAGCTGGCGCTCGTAGCCGGCGTTGAACGACAGCAGGCTGAAGAGGACGGCGATGGCGATGGCCACACCGGCCACAGTTAGCCCGGTCCTCACATGCCTGCGCATGAGGTTTTTAGCTGCCAGACTGAAAATATTCAAATCGCCACCTGCCTAAAAATCAACTTTATTACCGATCAGGTACACGTCGCTGCCCTCGGCAACCACTTTGGCCGTGACCCTGGCAGTAGATCCCTTCCTCTGGGGTATTACCATGTTGCTGGGAGCTAAATCAATATAGATGACGGCGTTGCCGTCCTTGAGGGTAAACCAGCACCCGGACGGGCATTCGCTGGCTATCTTCCCTTCCACCACTACAACCTTTCCGTCGAATCCCCTGGGGTCCTGCAGGATTTCCCCGATTCGTGCAGCCTGCGACGCGGCAACCGCGGGGGTCACTGCAACAGTGCCGGTGCCGTTACCGGCCGGGACATTCGTTACCGGAGTCCCCGCAGCAGAGGCCGGCGCAGTTTGCACCGGCTGTGCCGTGGCCGGGATGGCCGGCTGATTCAGGCCCGACGAATTGGCCGCCGGCTGGGAACAGCCTGCTAATAGCGCCGCCCCAAACAGGGCCATCAGCGCGCCCGCAAATAATGTCTTTTTCATTCATCCATCTCCTTGAGTCTACGTTTCAATCAGCGCGGCCGGCATAACACGGGCCGTATGTATTAGCTATTAAGCTCCGCCAGGCCGCAGTCAATTTAAAACCATGTTATAGGTCGGTTGTGAATTTTGTATGAAAAACGGCACAACTCTTGATGAAGGCCGGCGCATTAAATAAAACCCTGTTTTACGGTATAATCGGTTCAAATGGGTACTAAAGGAAGCGCCGCAAAGCTGATCGGTCGCTACAGCAAACCGGCCCTTTCCGGCAACGGGTTGAAAGTGAAAGTAATCGGCTTGGAGGACAGCCGTGTGGTTGCTTCGCGCAGCGGGCTTACGCCGCTGCAGACTGAAATAGTCTGCCTTGAAAGCGGCGTGGTGCCCATGCGTTACCTGCGCAACATAGGGACTTCCGGCATCGAGGGGCAATTGAAGCTGCTGCGCTCCATGGTGGCCATCTGCGGCGCGGGCGGCCTGGGCGGCGCCGTTATCGAGCTGCTGGCCCGCCAGGGCGTAGGACGCCTGGTGATCATCGACAACGGCAGGTTCGTGGAGAACAACCTCAACCGCCAGATGATGTCGGGGGAGGATGTCCTGCGCAAATCCAAGGTCAAAGTAGCAGCCCGTCATGTCGGGCGCATTAACTCCGCAGTAGAAGTAAAGGAGTGCAACGCATTTATCGATGACTCCAGCGTAAATAGTCTGCTGAAGGGGGCCGACGTCGTGGTGGACGCGCTGGACAGCCTGGCCGCTCGGCTGGTGGTGGAGGCAGCCTGCCGCAGGCTGAAGGTCCCCTTTGTTCACGGCGCAATCGCCGGCTTCTGCGGCCAGGTGATGACCGTGTTGCCGGGCGATAAAGGCCTGGCTTCCATCTACGGACCCGGCCGTGGCACGCACGGACTGGAGGCCATCACGGGCAATCCACCCGCCACCGCGGCTGCCATCGCCGCCTGGGAGGTCCAGGAGGTCGTCAAACTGATTACCGGTATAGGGACTCCCGTGCGCAACAGGCTGCTCCTGCTGGATTTCTGCGACGGCAGCCTGGAAGAGATTCCACTGGCACAGCAAGATTAAGAAAATGGCAACGGTCAACGTAAGGTTTGTCGGGCCCTGGCGCCTTTACCTGGGCGTGGAGAGGGTCACGCTGCAGGCCGGAACCGTTGAGGAAGCCCTGCAACAGGTGGAAGCGTCCTACGGCCCGAAATATCACGAGCGGTTGCGCAGGGGCGGCATCATGGAGAAGCGCGGTATAGCGGGGGACAGCAACGTCCTGGTCAACCGGGTCCACATCAGGCAACTGGCCGACCACAGCCTGAAGGACGGCGACAGCATCGACGTCATCGCGCGCTTCGTGGGCGGATGATCTCGACCAAAAACTGCTGCGGTAATGTAGTAACCGGTTTTTTTTAGTGATAGAATAGGCGGACCGATATATCCGCAGGGAGTGTACTATGCCTTCCAGAGAATACATCCTCTCCATAGACCAGGGCACCACAGGCAGCGCGGCCATCCTTTTCGACCGTGACGGCAAGCCGGCCGCGGAAGCCGACACCGAGACCAGGCAGATCTACCCCAACCCGGGATGGGTGGAACACGACCCCGACGAGATCTACCAGACATCGCTCGAGGTTGCGCGCCAGGCCCTGGCAAAGTCCGGCGTAGCGCCGTCCTCCATAGCCGGCATCGGCATAACCAACCAGCGCGAGACCACCATCATCTGGGACAGGAAAACGGGCAAACCGGTCAGCAATGCCATTGTCTGGCAGTGCCGGCGGACGGCAGGCCTGGTGGAAGAGCTGAAAAACCGGGGCGTGGGGCAGACCATCTGCGATAAGACTGGCCTGATACCCGACGCCTATTTCTCCGCCACCAAGGTACGCTGGATCCTCGACCATGCCAAGGACGGCCAGAAACGCGCCGAGGCGGGCGACCTGCTTTTCGGAACGGTTGACACCTGGCTGGCCTGGAAACTGAGCGGCGGCAAGGCGCACGTGACCGACTACGGCAACGCCTCGCGCACCATGCTCTTCAACATCAATACCCTCCTGTGGGACAAGGATATCCTCTCGACTCTTAACATACCCGCGGCCATACTACCCCGGGTCATCCCCTCCAGCTTCAGCTACGGCGAGACGGCGGAGGACATCTTCGAGGGGGTCCGGGTACCGCTCTGCGCCATAGCCGGCGACCAGCAGGCTGCACTTTTCGGACAGGCCTGCTACAACCCGGGCATGTCGAAGAACACCTACGGCACCGGCTCCTTTATCCTCATGAACAGCGGCGAGAAACCGATCATCTCCAAACGGGGACTGCTCACCAGCCTGGCCTGGGGACTGGATAATAAAGTCAATTACGCGCTTGAGGGCAGCATCTTCATCACGGGCGCTGCGGTGCAGTGGCTGCGCGACGGCCTCAAGATTATTGAAAGCGCGTCCGAGAGCGAGGCGCTGGCCCGCTCGGTGGAAGACAACGGGGGCGTCTACTTCGTGCCGGCCTTCGTCGGCCTGGGCGCGCCCTACTGGGACATGTATGCGCGTGGCACCGTGATGGGGATCACGCGCGGCACCACCAGGGGGCACATTGCGCGCGCCACACTGGAGGCCATCGCCTTCCAGGTCAGAGACGTCATAGACACCATGCGCTCCGAGACCGGCATCGGCATACCGGTGCTGCGCGTGGACGGCGGCGGAACCTCCAACTCCTTCCTCATGCAGTTCCAGGCCGATGTAATGAATATCCCCATACAGGTGGCAGCCATAGCCGAGACCACTTCGCTGGGCGTGGCCTACCTGGCGGGGCTGGCCGCGGGCCTGTGGAAGAGCACAGAGGAGATAGCCGGGAAATGGCGGTGCTCGGCCACATTTGAGCCGGGCATGTCGGCCGACCGTCGCGAGAACCTGTACGCCAACTGGAAGCGGGCGGTGGAGAGGGCCAGGGGCTGGTCAATAAATTAGATTGTAGGTGCAACATGAAAAGGGATTTTAAAGCGATCGCCGGAAAAACATTCGACGTCATTGTAATCGGGGGCGGCATAGTCGGCGCGGGCGTGGCGCGGGATACTACCCTGCGCGGCCTGGACACGCTGCTGCTGGAAAAGGAGGATTTCGGCTCGGGCACCACCTCGCGCTCCACCAGGCTGATACACGGCGGGTTGCGCTACCTGCGCCAGCTCGAGTTCGGCCTGGTGCGGCAGGACCTCAGCGAGAGGGAGGTGCTGATGCGCATCGCGCCTCACCTGGTGTACCCGCTGTCCTTCTTTATACCCATACCCAACCTCAGCCTGAACGTGGCCATGTTTCTGGGCACCACACTCTACGACGTTATCTCCTTCGACAAGACACTGCCCAACCACAGGTATTTAAATAAAGCTAAAACGCTGGCCGAGGAGCCCGGGCTCATGGTCAAGGGGCTGCAGGGCTCGTATGTTTATTCCGATTGCGCCATACCTCTGACAGAACGTCTAAACTGGGAAACCGCCCTGTCCGCGGCGGAGGGCGGGGCCACCGTGGTCAACCGCGCAAAGGTGATAAACGTTCTGCGGGAGGGCAACCGCGTGACCGGCGTGGAGGTTAGGGACGAGATCAGCGGTGAGGCGCTGCAGGCCAGGGGCAGGATGGTGGTCAACGCCGCCGGCCAGTGGGTGGATACCGTCAAGGAGATGCTCTTCAAGGACCGACCACCGTATTTACGCCGCACCAAGGGAGCGCATATCATAATACCTGAGGTTTCGAAGCACGCCCTGGTGCTCTTCTCTCCCGTGGACGGCCGGCTCTTCTTCGTTATCCCCTGGGAAGGGTTCTCGCTGGTGGGCACAACCGATACCGACTATAGGGACGACCTGGATGCCATCTTTGCCACGCGGGAGGACGTCGAATACATCCTGGAAGGGCTGCATTTAGCCTATCCCGACATCACGATCGACGACGTCTATTATGCATATGCCGGACTGAGGTCGCTGGCGCTCAAGCCCGGCAAATCGGCCTCCGACACGTCGCGCAGCCATGCGCTGATCGACCACAGCAAACGGGACCACCTCGATGGCCTGGTGACCATACTGGGAGGGAAGATCACGGCCTACCGCGAGGTGGCCAAGGATGGGGCCGACCTGGCCTGCCGCAAGCTGGGCAACAGGGCACGCTGCACCACGGGTGAGAAAGGTTTGCCCGGAGCGCCGGCGCCGGGCGCCTCAGAGATAGCCGGGCTGGCTGAAAAGACGGGACTGTCCAAAGATACCGTGGTTCACCTGGCCCGCATCTACGGTTCCCGGACCGGGGAGGTACTGGCGCTGGCCGATGGCGATAAGGCCGGGCTGCGGCCGCTCAGCGCGGGAGGGCCGGATATCGTGGCGCAGGTATGGCATGCGGTTAAGAACGAGATATGCATGACCGTCAGCGATTTCATGCTGCGGCGCAGCGCGGTCGGCCTGCGCAAGGACCTGGGTAGCGATGCGGTGCCCTCAGTTGCCGCTGAGATACAGAAGCTGTTGGGCTGGAGCGACGAGGAGAAGGGCAGGCAGGTACAGGCGCATAACGCCGCGGCGGCCCTGGCGCGGCGCTTCAGGAATGTCTGAGGCTCGGGCATGGACCTGCGTGCGTGAGATTTCCTACCTATCAATTGCCGGGCTTTTTCGATATTATTTATATAAGGAGGTACGGATATGAGAAAAAAGGTGCTGGCGATCACTGCCCTTTTAACCATTGTCCTCAGCCTTATTCCCGCCGGCGCGGCCACGGCGGCAAGCATGAGCCCGGCCATGGGCATTATCGGGCTTGAAGTGACCATTACCGGTCTCACCGAGGGGAACCACTACAAGATCAGGTGGGACGGGGAGACATACAAGCAAGGAGATGTGGGCAGCGGCGGCAGCATATTTTTCATTGTGCCTGAATCCTACGGGGGATCGCACACGGTCACCGTGGAAAGCCCCACCGGCAATCTAGAGGCGTTTACGGGTAACTATGTCGTCGTGCCCAACATAACCATCGATCCCACTTCCGGGTCCGCCGGCACCGATATTACCGTGGTCGGCCACGGCTTCGGCGTCAGCGAGCATGACGTCGCTGTCACCTATGACGGATCGATAGTTAAGAGCGGCATCTCAGCCGACGAGAACGGCACCTGGACCACGAGTTTTGCCGCACCTCTCTCAGCCAGGGGGGCACGCGCTATAGACGCATCCGGCGATGTCACCAAGGGTTCCGACGTAACCGACAAGAATTTCACCGTCAGCCCCGTTGTCAAGATGGACCCCGTAACAGGGGGTGTTGGCGCGCAGGTCACCATCACGGCCACCGGGTTTGCCTCGGCCGAGGGCGGGATCAAGGTGCTCTACTCCGACAAGGAGGTGCGGTCCAACCTGACCTCAGAGGTCAACGGGTCATGGAGCACCTCGTTT
>Ga0268284_1000212_pt1 | contig 49115 bp, 43 predicted proteins | sample saktaG_14_FD_190137 | JGI IMG/M metagenome (GOLD analysis project Ga0268284, IMG submission 190137) | Saline water microbial communities from Sakinaw Lake, British Columbia, Canada - sak_2013_06_06_40m | ecosystem: Environmental > Aquatic > Non-marine Saline and Alkaline > Saline ...
AGAAATAAGGTCAAGGTTCGATTATAATTGCAATGAAAAACGTGGAGAACAATTGGGAAAAAGGCATAGGCAAAGACAAAATGACATCAACCGATATTATGAACTCAATTTACCAAAGTAGAATTAATATTCAAAACAAATATTTTAACCAATTTCACCAAAATCCCTGTCAATACTGATATTTCTACCATTTTTATTCCTGTAGTGAATCATCAAAAAGATAGTGAAAATCACTCAAATCCCTTACCCATCAATCATTTCCAAAGATTTATACAAGATTAATGGTTCTATATCCCTATACCTGTATTTCTTAGAATTTTTTTCATGAAAATGATAATTGGTCCCGTGGATTTTCTGATCCCATATATTTTTGATTTCTGAATAGATAAGCAACAACCCACATTTCCGGTGAATTTCTTGTGACTATAAAATGATTATTTGCTCCGGTGGTTCAGGAACAAATAAAATTCAGAGTAGTAATTGGGGTTGATGTGAGGGTGGTCGTTTGCTGGGGACAACCGGAACAAATCTGGATGAATTTCTATCAGGTTCAATTTAATATCTTTGTCGCTGCGGATGGTGAACACTTTCATCTGTCTATTGTTAAACATCTGTATTTCTACTAAATTTAACCGACCCCCTTGTCAATAGTGATATTTATACCAAATTCATCACGATTCTGAAACTTCAAAAAGGTGTCATATGTCAAGCTAATCCGGCGAAGGCTGGTTAGAGTGAGCGTTTTTTCCAGTTAAGCCTTTGTTGATGTTGCTGAATTTTTCATGGTTGTTTTGGTTTAAGGATTAATTTTTGAGTGAACTGGTGAGAATCCGCAATGGGAAAGGGGAAGAAAATAGGGCAAACAGGGTGCCGTGTAGGTATAAATTTATTCAACCATAAAAAAGCCACTTACAAAATTTATGTAAGTGGCTGATTTTCCGGCTCCCCCTGCTAGACTTGAACTAGCGACCCTCTGATTAACAGTCAGATGCTCTAACCAACTGAGCTAAGGAGGAATTTGGGAGTGCAAAATTAATCAAACTTTCATAAAAACCAAGAGCTTGCTAAAACTTTTCGCCGAAATAATTGGCTGCCTCATTATTCTGTCTTACTATTGTGTAACCTTTCGTCCTGTTCACAGGTATAAGGGAGATGAACCATACCTTTCGCCATCGTAAGCATGCCTGATATGTTCAAATTTCTGAGATATTCTACCTGCCTCCTGCTGATCTGTCTCTCCCTCTCCGCTCTCCCGCAAACACAGGGATCGCTGGGCCGGAGCTTCTTCAGCAACTGGTCAATCGGCATCAGCGGAGGTCCCAATATCTTTTTCGGCGATCTGAAGGTGAACGGCTTCTGGCCGGTGAGCAGCAACATGAACGAATGGAAGTATGCCGGAACTTTTTCCCTCACCCGGCAGCTCAGCCATGTGTTCGCCCTGCGCGCCCAGGTGATGTACGGCGAAATTTCGGGGACCAGCCGGGAGGCTAAAAACAGCGTACCGGGCAATGTCTATTTCGACGGCACCCTCATGGAATACAACCTCAATACCACCATCAACTTCAGCAACCTGTTCTCAACCTACAAGTCGGGGCGGAAATTCTTTATCTACGGAACCCTGGGCGTCGGCTATACCAGCTGGGATACCCAAAGAAAAAACCTGGTTACCCATGAAATCGATACCGCCGGCATCGCTCCCTACGCTAAATCGGCCGTTATGGTCCTGGGCGGGATCGGAGCCTGGTACTCCTTCGGCGATAAGGTGAACCTTGGCATTGAATGGACGCTGCATGGAGTGAATTCCGATTACATGGACGGAACCAGGGCCGGATTTCAATACGATGCCTACTCCATGGCCGCCATCACCCTTACCTACAACTTCAACCGCCGGAACCCGGCCAAGCTCCAGGCGGCCAACCCGGGAAAACCCCTTGGCCCCATGCCGGGAAAACCTGTACCGCTCCCGGTCATCAAACCTGCAACAAAAACACAAACCACCAGCCTTGCAACAGGGAAGCTCCCCGAACTTCCCACCCCGCTCGGCTTCCCGGTGCGTGACACGGTAAAACCAACCCTTCCCGAACTGCCGGTGGCCGACACCCTGGTTTACTCCCAGGCTGTATCCGATACCGGGAGTATAGCGAATGAGGAACCGGGACCAATGCAACCGGGATTGACCTTCCGCGTCCAGGTATTCGCATTCAGTACCAACGTGTATACTGCGGCAGACATCAGGGCAAAGCTCAACCTGCAACAGGCGGTTTACAAGGAATTTTCCGACGAATGGTACCGGTATACCACGGGATCTTTCAAAACCATCAACGCTGCAACAAACTTAATGAACCAGTTGCGCAGGCAGGGGATCAAAACAGCCTTTGTGGTCAGGTATAACAATGGCATCCGGGTCACCTCCCATTCCAAGTCCTGAGGGGTATCACATCAGCATCCCGTAAAAGTCCGCTATTTTTCTTTTTCAATGATCTGAAGGGCGATCCTGATCCCGTCGGCCGCACTGGAGACAATACCCCCGGCATAACCGCTGCCCTCGCCCGCCACAAAGAGGTTTTCAAACCCGCTGCACAGGCCGTTCTTTTCTCGCAGCGCCTGGATCGGTGAAGATGTTTTGCTCTCAAGTCCGAGAAGGATCCCCTGCCCATACCCCTTCAGGCGGCGGTCAAAATCGGTGAGTCCTTCTCGCAGGGCATGGGTCACCAGCTGGGGCAGCATGTTCCAGAGCGGTGCCGGCCTGAGGCCCAGGGGATAGCTGGTTTCAGGGATCTCACGGGGTAAAGTGCCCGCCATAAAATCGCTGATACTGCAGAACGGGGCCTCAAAGCCATCTGAAAAGGCGAAAAAGGAGCGTTCAAGATCTTCAAGCCAGTCCAGCGCTTCAAGAGGCGTAACCACCCTCCCTGCCAGCTGGTCGGGGTGGACCCCCGCCACGCAGCCTGCATTGGCAAACCGGCCGTTCCGCTTGTACGGACTCATGCCATTCACAATGTTGATATCCCTGTAATTGGCGGCGGGTACCACCATGCCGCCCGGGCACATGCAGAAGGAGTATACGGGATGTTTCCCGCCGGCCCCGGAGGTAAGCCGGTATTCGGCTGCCTTCACCCCGGGGAGTCGTTCTGTTCCCCATTGGGCTTTGTTGATCAGCTCCTGCCGGTGCTCGGCCCGCGAGCCGATGGCAAAATTCTTTGTCCTGAAGGGGACGCCACGGCCGATCATCATGCGGTAGGTCTCGTAGGAGGAGTGGCCCGGCGCCACGATAAAATAGTGTGCCGGCAGGCTTTCGTCGCCGGCCAGGGCTTCGGTCACCCGGCCCCCGTCTGCCTTTAGGTCGGTCAGGGTGGTTTCAAAACGGATCTCCCCGCCCAGCGACTGGTATTGTTCCCTGAGTCGCTTCACAACGATGCGGAGGTTGTCGCTTCCCACATGCGGATAGGCCATGTAACGGATCTCGGCAGGCGCCCCGGCTTCAATATAGGTCGAAATAAAAAAATCGCGCTCCCTTGAAATGTGCTTCGACCTGGATGTCAGCTTCCCGTCTGAGAAGGTCCCGGCCCCTCCTTCACCAAAGGCATAATTGGCCACCGGGCTGAATGCTCCAGTCTTTTCAAATTGGGCGATTCCCCGGGCGCGACCCTCCACGGCAGCGCCCCGTTCGAGCACCACCGTGTCGAACCCGGCTTTTTGCAGGACCAGGGCGGCAAAAAATCCAGCCGGCCCGCTGCCGGTGATCACAATGCGCCTCTCTCTTTTTTTGTAGGGGATCTCCAGGGTGGCTCCCGTATCCGGGTCTGCCCCCCCCAGGGCATCCGCGTGGACTCCGATGCGCAAAAGCCAGTGAATCCGGTTTTTCTTGCGGGCATCGAGGCTCTTGCTTTCGATCTGCCAGGTAAATTCAGCCAGCCGCAACTCCTTTGCGATCCGCTGTTTCAGCTCGGCATCCGAGTAGCCTGTCGGAACTTTAATTTCAATGCTTTTAAATCCCATGCCTCCGGTAATCTGATTTTCTGTTGTGAAGGGCAAATTTAGTTTAAAATTTTTCATGGAATTTTTCGTTATCTATGCAGTCCAGAAAACAAGCATGCTGCAACGTTTATTCTTTTTCTGCTCCCTGGTTTTACTACAGATATCCGGATTCGCGCAATCTGAGTTTAATTTAAGGCAGTCGGCGGTTACCTGTCTCCGGAAGGGGGATTACATCGGAGCGTTAAAATTCCTCAATGTCGCCATCCAGAAGGAGCCCTCTGTTCCGGAACTCTGGTTCCTGCGGGGATATGCCAAATATGGCTTGGATGATTTTATGGGGGCCGAACAGGACTATTCCGTATCCATTGAACTGTCGCCCTACCTGGCCGATGTATTTACCAACCGGGCCATCGTCCGGAGCCAGTTGGAAAATTTCAAGGGAGCCATGGAGGATTTTGAAAAAGCCATGGAGATGGATGGTACCAACGGGGATATCTGGGTCCAGCGTGCCCGGACAAACCTCTACCTGAAGAAACATTATTCGTGCATTGTCGACTGCAACAAGGCCATTCAGCTTCATTGCCAGGGCGAATCGGTCTACATCCTCAGGGCCAACGCCGAACAGGAGATCAAGCGCTACGCCGAAGCCATTGAAGATCTGGACAAGGCCAGGAAGATAAACCCGGAGAATGGCTATATCTTTTCACAGCGGGGACTGGTTTGGATCGAGCTGAACCAGGTTGATTCGGCCATCGGCGATTTCAGCCATGCCATCGCCATGGACTCGGCCAACACCTTCGCCCTTTTCAACCGGGCACTGGCCCTGCTTAAAAAAGAGGACAAGGTGGGGGCCCTCAGGGACCTGAACAGGGTGATCGGCCTGTCGCCCTATAATTCCTACGCCTATTACAACCGGGCCATTGTCCTCATCGGGCTGAACGAGAAGCGGGGGGCCATCCACGATTTTGATATCGTCAGCAAACTCGACCCCAGGAACATCATCAGTTATTATTACCGGAGCAAACTTAAATCCGAGCTCAAAGATTACCAGGGGGCCCTGGAGGATCTTGACAAGACCATTAATCTGCTTCCCGATTACACCGATGCCTGGTACGACCGGTACGAGGTAAAACTCAAACTGAAGGACAAGAAGGGGGCGATGGCCGATTACAAACGCGCCCAGGAGCTGACTGAAAAAAACCATTACAATCCCGACAGCCTCAAAGCCGAACGGAAAGATTACCTGAAGAGCCTGGTCAAGTTGAGCGGCGATTTCGAAGAGATGAACACCCAGAACAGCAAACTTCAGAACCAGACAATCGATATACAGCTGAAGCCGGTTTTCACCATTTTGCTGTGGAGAACTGATTTCGAAAAGGTATTGCTGTACGATGTATATAAGAAGAAGCATTATTTTACCACGGTCGTTACCTTCGCCAATCAATCGGGGCTCATTGGTGATTCCCTCCTGCGGGCCGAGACCGAGCACCAGACGAATTTGCTGGATTCCCTGGGACCCAATCCCGATTCCTATTTTAAACGAGGCGTTTCGTTGTCGCTGATGCGCAACTATTCTTCGGCCATGGTTGATTTCAGCGCTACCCTGGCAGCCGATTCCACCTATACGGCCGCATGGTTCAGCCGGGCCAATGCACGGTATGAACTGATCCAGGTCATCAACATGCAGGACGATTACCAGCATGAGATCACCATTGGCCGGACCATGCAAAAGCCTCAAACCCCCGGCCTCTCGGCATCGCTTGAACATACCTACGAAGCGGTGATCCATGATTATGACAAAGCGCTTGCACTCGATCCTGATTTTGCCATTGCCTGGTACAACCGCGGATTCGTGAACAGCCGCATGGGCAATTACCGTGAGTCGGTCGGCGACTTTTCCAAAGCCATCTCCCTTCGGAACGATTTTGCCGAAGCATACTATAACCGCGGATTGATCAGCATCCTGCTGAACGACAACCACAATGGCTGTAAAGACCTGAGCCGGGCCGGCGAATTGGGGATTCCCGACGCCTACCGGGTCATGAAGCGATATTGCTATAAATAGCGGGAAAAAGAAAATAATTCACCATTTCAAATTATTCCATTACCTTTATATCCTCTTTTTCTCAAGGCGGATATGTCCCCGATGAAAGTCACAAGGTGCTCGTTATTAATCATTCTCCTTTTCTCATTTTCAGGAAAGCTGATTTCACAGGATGCCGCGAAGATACTGGACAAGGCGTATGGCCTGGACCAAACGCTCTACAACGGGAAAAAATACACCTTCCTGGCCCCGCCGGGAACCACGGGGAACCAGTTCCTTCTGTCGCAGTTGTTTTCACCGGGTATCGTCACAGTCAGGGGCATCAGGTATGCGAATGTCTCCCTGAATTATGACATCTTCAACCAGCAGCTGCTGCTGCAGTATGCAGATGAAAAGAGTCCGCTGAATATCCTCGAGGTATCGAAGGCGTGGCTGCAAAGTTTCCGGATGGCGGGAATGAACTTTGAGCTGCTCAGCCTGCAGCAGGAGCCGCAAATATACCAGGTGCTGGGAGACGGGCCGGTGAGGATACTCTATTTCTGGCGGAAGAACATGAGCCTGAATGACATTATCGGGGCAAATAATTATGTTTTTACCCCCACGGTGAGGGATTCTTACGTTCTGATCAACGGGCAGTTAAAACCCTATACCAGCAAACGTAGCCTGATCAAAATCTTTGACTCCGCCAAAAGAGGGGAGATAAAAAATTACCTGCGTAAAAACAAAGTCAGGGTGAAAAAAGCTTCAGACAAGACCATGTCGGAGGTGATCAATTTTATTGGCAACATCAAATAAAACCATGAGCCTGCTGCTGTTCCTTCATCTTTTGTTTATCGGCCATCCCGCCCAGGATAAAGGCCCGGACTCGCTGGTTTCATGCCATTTCAACCAGGCTCCCTTCACCGAATTCTGCGATTATATTTACCATGAAACCGGGGTAAGGATCTACTATCGTGAATCGTGGGTAAAGGAGATCGGGGTAACCATGGATGCTGAAAACATCACGGTTTTGTCGGCTGTAAAAAAGGCATTGACCGGAACCGGGCTGGAAGTATCCGTATGGAACCGTCAGCTGATCATCATGCCCGGAGAAATACTTCCGGCGGAGTTGCCCCGTTTTGAGATCCAGAAACTGCAGTCCGACACCGCGGGCAAGGGGGCCAAAGGACTTACCCAGAGCGAGGAACGCTACCTCACCGGGCGGAAAGCCGATGTGCTGCAGATCCTGCGTATCGGGAAAAAAGGAGTTGCAACGAGCGGTTCCAAGGTAACCATCCTGGGCCGTTTGGCCGAACAGCAAACCGGGGAGGTCCTGATCGGTGCGACGATGTACCTGAAAGAGATCAATGCGGGAACGGTGACAGACCAGAATGGTTTTTTAAGCATGGTGCTGAAGCCGGGACGTTATACCGCCGTTTTTGCCTTCATGGGAATGGAGACAAAGAAATATCTGCTTGATATCCTGTCTGACGGGGCCTTCCATATTGAGATGAAAAAATCGTCCATTCAGATGAAGGAGGTGGTGGTGTTTGGCGACAAGCAGATGAATTTCCGGTTCAAGGATCCCGGCCTGGAAAAGATCTCTGCCAAAGCGATCAAGGAGATCCCGATGATGATGGGCGAACGTGACATCCTGAAAGTTTCGGAGCTTCTGCCGGGCATTGTCACGGTAGGTGAAGGTTCGGCCGGGCTGAACGTCAGGGGGGGAAACTACGATCAGAATGCCTTTTATATCAACAAAATACCTATTTATAACACATCCCATCTTTTTGGTTTCTTCCCGGCCTTTAATGCCGATATCATCAAGGATTTTTCCATTTACAAAGGTCATATTCCTGTTCAGTATGGCGGGCAGCTCAGTTCGGTATTCAATATCATCGGCAGGCAGGGCAACCGCAAGCGCTTCACGGCCCGCGGCGGCATCAGCCCCGTGGCGGCCAACTTTTCGGTGGAGGGGCCATTGAAAAAAGACACCAGTTCATTCCTGCTGAGCGGCCGGTACCTGTTCTCCGACTGGATCCTCCGCCAGATCGACGACCCCGTGATCCGAACCAGCGAAGCCGGCTTCAACGACATCACGGCAGCCTGGAACTACGATTTTAAAAAAAGCCAGGTATCTCTCTTTGTTTACCACAGCCAGGACAGGTTCAAGCTCTCCGACCTCAGCTCATACCGGTACTCCAACAACGGGGCGTCGATCAATTTCAGCCATTATTTCAGCACGGCCATGCGCGCCAATTTTTCACTCACAGGTTCCCAATACGCATTTAACACCACCGATCAGCAGGAGCCGCCCACGGCCTATGAACACTCCTACCTGATCGGCGACTACCGGATCAATGCCGACTTTACCCACGATCTGAATTCAAAGAACACCCTGAATTACGGAGCAGCCATTATCTTTTATCGTCTTAACCGGGGAACAGTGATGCCCTATGGTGATAAATCGCTGCGAACGCCGGTTGAACTTGGCCAGGAACAGGGTGTCGAAAGTGCCCTCTATCTTTCTGATTCCTATGATGTTCTTCCGTGGATGAATATCTCGGCCGGGCTCAGGCTTACCCTTTTCAACCCGATTGGGCCCAAAACGGTGTACACCTATTATCCCGGGGCACCCACCGATGCGCGTTACATCAACGACACGCTGCATTTCGGATCGCTCCAGGCGATAAAGTGGTATTTTGAACCGGATATCCGGGCCGCCATCATCATGCGCACCGATGCAAACGGTACGGTAAAGGTCGCCTTCAACCAAACACACCAGAATCTCTTTGTCCTGAACAATACCATTGCCCTGGCGCCCAACTCACAGTGGAAACTGGCCGATTACCATATTCCCCCGGCCAGGAGCAACCAGATCTCCGCCGGAGTATTCCGTACCTTTTCACAGAAGGGATGGGAAACCTCTCTCGAACTCTATTACAAGCGAACTGTCAACTATCCGGAATTCGTCGACGGGGCCGATTTTCTCAGCAATCCTTTGGTGGAAACCACCCTGCTGCCCGGCAAACAGGATGCGTATGGATTGGAATTCCTCCTCCGCCGGAGCGGCCAGAAACTGGAAGGGTGGATATCCTATACCTTCTCGCGCTCCATCGTAAAGGTTGACGGCGACCAGCCCTGGGAAAAGATCAACAACGGGGTTGCCTACCCGGCCAACTATGATATTCCGCATGTGCTGAATACCGTGGTTATTTACCATTTCAGCCGCAGGATGACAGCCTCCGGCATCGTCACCTACCAGACAGGCCGGCCGGTGACTTACCCGCTGTCGGTTTACTACATCAATGGCATTCCTTACGTGGACTATTCTAACCGCAATGAATACCGTATTCCCGACTATTTCAGGCTCGACCTCTCCCTTACGATCGAAGGAAGTCTCAAAAGAAATAAATTTCTTCACAATTCATTTGTGTTCACCCTTTATAATGTTACCGGCCGGGCCAATCCCTATTCGGTTTACTTCAAACTGGAGGATGGGAAGATCAAAAGCTATCAGTATTCTGTAATCGGGGTGCCTGTTTTTACGATCACCTGGTTGTTTAAGCTTGGGAATTATGCATCAGATTAAAAATATATTGTTCCTGTTCAGTTTGTTCCTGCTGTTCTCCTGCATCAAGGCCTATGATCCTAAAATTGATGGGGCGGCGGAGAATAAATATGTTGTTTCAGGGCGGATCGTCGATACGGAGGGCTGGCAGGAGGTGGATGTTTCTCTCTCCTCCCCCATTTCATCTCCGAAATATATCCCGGTAGAGGGCTGCGAGGTGAAGATCTTTGATAACAATGGCAATATTTTTCCCACGCTCGAGCGCCAGCCGGGCAAGTACATGGCCTACATGCGACTGCTGGACCTGAACCCCGGAACGGCTTACCAGGTGCGAGTTACCACCCCGGGCGGAGAAGAACTGGCGTCGGCCTACGATACGATGCCCAGGGGGCCTCAGCTTGATTCTGTCACCTATTCCATTGAAGATGTTCCAACCATCAATCCCGATGTCTCTCTGAAGGTGATGCAATTTTATGTGGACCTGAATGCCATTGGGAATTACAGCAAGTATTATAAATGGGACATACTCGAAACCTGGGAATATCATGCAGCGCTTCCTGCCCAGTACTACTATGATGGCGCTGCACACGAGATAATACCCCCCGATTATACAAACAATGTTTGCTGGACCACCGGGCTGGTAAAAAATGTATTTACCCTCTCCACGAAAAGCCTGTCGCAAAACAGTTACAGGCAATTCCAGCTGCATACCATTGACGGAACCACCTCCCGCCTGGCCTATTTATACAGCATGCTGGTCACACAGCTCGCCCTGAGCGGGGCAGCCTACAATTATTGGGAGCAGATGCGTATCAACAGCAACGAACAGGGCGGACTGTATGAAAAACAACCCCTGGCCATCAAAGGAAATATGGTCAACTTGACCAATCCTGATAAAGATGTCCTTGGATTTTTTTATGCTTCATCGGTCTCTTCCAGGAGATATTTTTACCATGATGTTCCCGGGATCCCCATGGATTACTATAATTTTTGCTCTCCCTACGAGTTGGGTAGATTCGGCTGGAAGGAGATTTACCCCTGGGAATATCCCGTTTACTTTTATTACAATGAAGAGGGGGCACTGAGAGTGCTGAACGTTGAATGCGTCGACTGCCGTGCCCTGGGTGGGACCACAACAAAACCGGATTTTTGGCCAATATAGTATGAAAAGAACATCTGTACCCTGTTATCTTTTGCTGATTACCCTGACCCTCCTCTGCCCGGGGATCCGGTCACAGGGGCTTGCTGATGGGGCGGCCGGCGAAAGGTTACAGGTCAGTACAGACAGGACCCTGTATGTTTCGGGGGAGAAATGTTTTTTTTCTGCCGTTTTATTTCATGTGCCCGATACCATTGAGGGACAATTCAGCCGTACCCTGTATTGTGAACTGATCACCCCTGACGGGAAGAAGATCGCCAGCCGGAAATATACCCTTGAAAATTCTTCGGCCGAAGGATGCTTTGGCATTCCTGAAGAGACCATCTCGGGTATCTATTTCCTGAAATTTTATACCCGGTTCATGCGGAACCTCAGCACCGACCAGTATAAATATGTCATGCTGAAGATCGTAAATCCCTTTAAGACGGAGGTGCTTCCCGGTGCTGATGCCGCTAACACCTCGAAAAGGGTCGGAATGAATACCGCTTCCCCTTCCGGCATCCGGACCGTGAACATCGTACCAGATAAAAAGACTTTTTCGCCCAGGGAGGAGATCCGTTTGAATATAACCGGAGCCAGCAGAAACGATTCCCTTGCCCGGATGTGTTTTTCTGTTATGCCCGAATCCACCTGCGACGACCTGCCCTTCACCATGAAGAACAGACCGGATTCCAATAAAAATGAGATTTATATACCTGAAACCCGCACTCTTTCTTTGTCGGGCAAGTTAATTGGCAGGGAAACCGGGAAACCGGTCCCCGATGCCATAATCAATCTATCCATTATCGGGGACAAGGATATCCTGGTGGTCAGGACCGATTCATCCGGAAGATTCTTTTTCGCCTTGCCGGATTATACCGGAAGCAGGGACATTTTTTTGAGTGCCGACGACCTGCCCGGCATCAAGCCTGAAGTACTTATTGACAACGATTTCTGTTCGAAGCCGGTAAATCTTCCTTCGCCCATATTTACGCTGAATGAGGAGGAGATGGACGCCGCCTACAAGCTGGCTGTCAATTCAAGGATAACCTCCCTGTTCAGGGAGGAGCCAAAAGCCGGCGACACGGTGGAAGTTGAAGCTCCGGTTTCGTTCTATGGAAAGCCGACGGAGGTGTTTTACATGGATAAATACATCGACCTTCCCAAATTCGAGGACTATTTCGCCGAAACGCCCATTGCAGTGAAGTTGAGGAAGATCGGTGGTAAAAAACATTTCGTGTTTTACAACACGCACCCGGAGATGACTATTTATGATCCCCTCGTGCTGGTCGACTGGGTTGCCGTAAACGACATGGAAAAAATCCTGGCCATGTCACCCCTTGAAATTGCGCGGATTGAACTCGTGAGTTCGTTGTACGTCAAAGGGAACATCATCTACGGCGGGATCATCAGTTTTGTATCGAAGAAAAACAATTTTGCCGGCATCGACCTTCCCTCTTCAGGAACCTTCGTCAATTACAAGTTCCTGGATGATTGTGCCGAACAAATCCAGTCAAATCCCGCTCTCCAAAACATACCCGATTCACGCAACACCGTATACTGGAACCCGGCGTTCCAGGCCGGCAGCGGGGGCGATACCACGGTTTCATTCCAGGCTCCGGACACACCGGGAAAGTACTGCATCCTGATCAGGGAGCTGGGCCCGGCCGGGGAGAAGGTGTTGGCCAGGGAAACAATCATTGTAACGGCATTGTAAAAACGGTCTCTTTTTTTTAGCATATCTTAGATGCCTCAATATACAGGCATATGCAAAACAGGATATTGCTGTTGTTCTTTGTATCAGTATCGCTGTCATTTGTCAATATGGGAGCGATCGGCGCAAATGACACTCTCGTTCCGGCAAATGATTCCCCGGGCAAACATGTAAAAAGGGTAAAACCAGTTCCTCTGGAACCCTATCACCGGAATGTGATCAAGTTCAATCCAACACCCATGTTACTGTTCTCGGAGGTCGGAAATTTTACACTGAGTTATGAACGGTTGATTACCAGGAATCAATCACTTTCGATCCAGGCAGGATATCTCCTGCTGCCAAAGCTAAAGTTCCTCAATAAACTGGATAACATTGTCACCTTTGCTCCAAAGGAAAAATATGGGATCAATCTCGCGCTTGATTATCGCTACTATATTATTCCAAGAAACAATCGTCCTGCACCAGATGGTCTTTATGTCGGGGCATTTGTGTCGTACTATGGTTTTAAATTCGAAAACCATCTGGATCTTGTCAAAACCTCTATCCTGAATGATGGTACCATTTATGGGAAACTGAATGTCGTAAACTTCGGCGTAAACCTGGGGTACCAGTTCATTTTCTGGAAACGGTTCTCCCTCGATCTGTTGATGCTTGGACCCTCCTACAGTTTCTATTCGGGGGAACTTGGAATTTCGGGAGGATTGGATCCCGCACTGGTTGAAGAAATTGACAAAGATCTCGTTGATGCTGTTGAGGAACAGTTTCCGTTACTCGGAGCGCTGTTAAACGGAGAAAACCTCGAATTCATCGGCTATAAGTCGAAATGGAAGTTTGGCTTCCGTTACAGCATTCAGTTAGGATTTCATTTTTAACCAGAGAGATCTAATTATCATTTGGCAAAATCTCACTATTAATTCTTTTTCCATGGCACACAAATTTAATTGGGAACAGGCTCGCAAGTGGGGTTAATCTGAATAGTCAATGGTAAGTGGGACGTGAGGGATTCGAACCCACGACCTCATGCGTGTGAAGTATGCGCCATGGGTATAGTTAAATATGCGAAACTATACTCATATATGTATATCAATAACTTACAGAATCCTCCACCCTTTTTCTTGTAGCCTAATTTACTATCTTGTACCTTTGATTACCTAAATTCGCAGCAAATTTCATGGCAAATTCCGCATACTAGAAACTTACCCTAAACCTTGACTATTAAGCTCCGCAATCGTGCCTTTTCGATTTTGTGAAGCGGTGGTGAGTTGGGTGCTGTTTTGAACTTCTTTCGGTAAAACGACTCTACTCATTCGCATAAAATATATTTCAGTCTTTAAGAGAATGAATGTAGTTTTTAGAATACCTTTACTATGCTCATAACCAATAAAAAAGAGTTGTCCGGAATCACATTCAAAATTTCAGCCGGTTGTTGAGTATCAAAAAAAATACGAATAAAGATTGAATGACAAAAATGTTGATGTATGGATAAGTTGTATGAACCAATGCTTCAGGAAGTTGATTTTGAGCACATTTTTGATATCTCTCCCGACCTTCTTTGTATTCTTGACCTTGAGCACAATATTATTCGTGCTAACCAGGCTTTTCTTAGACGGGTTGATATTTCATCGAAAAAAATATTCGGTTCTAAATGTTTCTGGTGTATGCATCAGAAGGATAAACCGCATACGCTTTGCGTGCATTTACAAATGTTAAAAGATGGGCAAGTGCATACTGTTGAGATGTTTTTAGAACCATTGGATGGATGGTTTTCCATCACTGTCACACCATTGCGGGATAAAGAAGGTAAAATCACTGGGTCAATCCATATTGCCCGCGATATCACTGAACGCAAAAAAACGGAAGAAAAATTACTTTTTCTCAGTAAAGCAATTGAATCAGCAAGTGACGCCATAGGAATTTCTAATGCCGAGGGGCACCATATTTTTCAGAATAAAGCATTGACTTATTTGTTTGAATATGAAACTGCCGAAGAAATTGAAGCGGCGGGAGGAGGAGCGGTAGTGGTTAAAGAACCCGAGGTCGCCAAAGAAATGTTCGACAACATTATGACCGGAGGATCGTGGTCAGGAGAATTGGAGATGGTAACAAAAAGCGGGCGTGTATTTCCAGCCTTTGAACGTGCTGACGCCATAAAAGACAGCGAAGGAAAAATTCTTGGACTCATTGGAATAATAACCGATATCACCGATCGCAAAAAGTCGGAGGCTGCTCTGCGGGAGAGTGAGGAAAAATATCGTACAATAATTGAAAATATGGGTGAAGGTTATGGTTTTGTAAATAACCAAGAAATATTTGTTTTTGCCAATCCATCAGCCGAAAAAATATTTGGGGTCGGTAAGGGAGAATTAGCGGGAATGAATTTAAATAGTTTTCTACCCGCTGAAAGTATTGAAATAATAAAAAACGAAACTCAGAAACGCCGTAAAGGGGAAAGCAGCACATATGAACAGGAAATATTCCAAAAAGACGGAAGTGAAAGAGTCATTTTACTTACAGCCACTCCCAGTTTCGAGGATGAAAAATTCAATGGAACATTCGGTATTTTCCGTGATATCACAGACCGTAAGAAAACAGAAGAGGCATTGAGGGAGAGTGAAGCAGTTCACCGCAATTTGGTGGGAAGGATGCCAGATGGAGTTTATAAGAGTACCCACGATGGAAAATTTGTCGATGTAAACCCGGCAATGATTAAGATGTTGGGCTATGATAGTAAAGAAGAACTTCTGGCCATCGATATAAAAAAGCAATTATATTTTGAACCAACCGACAGAGAAAGTCTTACGCTACAGGAAAAACTCGAGGAACTGGGGGTCTTTTGCCTGAAAAAAAAGGATGGTTCGGCGATTTGGGTAGAAGATCACGGATGGTATGTGATGGGTGAAAATGAAGAAATCCAGTTTCACGAAGGAATTTTGAGGGATGTCACCGATCGTAAATTAGCGGAAGAGTCTTTAAAGGAGGGCGAGGAACACTTTCGTTCAATATTTGAAAATAATTCGGCAGCTATGGCTCTAATTGAACTCGATACCACGATATCGATGGTCAATGAGGAATATTGTAAAATAAGCGGTTACGCGAAGCAGGAAGTTGTTGGTATGAGTTGGACTCAGCAAATATCACCCAAAGAACTTGATGGATTAAAGGAATATAACCGCCGCAGAATGATAAACCCAAAGGACTCCCTTGATAAATATGAGTTTGCTTTTTATCGTAAAAGTGGCGAATTAAGGCATTTGATGATGTCTATCACAATGTTGAGCAATCGAAAAATAATAGCGTCATTTGTTGATATTACCGACCGCAAGCAGGCGGAAGAAGAAATCAAACTTAAAAACGAGCAACTTAAACAGGCGAACGCTGAAAAGGACAAATTCTTTTCCATCATTGCGCACGATTTGCGTAGCCCTTTCCAACCGCTCCTTGGCTTTACAAGAATGCTGGTAGAAGAATTCTCGACCTTTAGGCTGGACGAGATTCAAAAGATGGCAATAAGTATGAGGGGTGCTGCCGACAAACTCTTTAACCTGCTCGAAAACCTTTTAGAGTGGTCGCGCATGCAAAGGGGCTTAACCATCTTTGAACCTGAATTATTTTTTATTTTGCCCAAACTTTCCGAAGGTCTGGTTTTAACTTTGGACGCAAACACACTCAAAGAGATTGATCTCACGTATGAAGTTCCAGACGATTTGACCGTTTTTGCCGACAGCAATATGTTTGAATCCATTATTCGAAATTTGGTTACCAATGCCATAAAGTTTACTGCGCCCAAGGGAAAAATTACAATGACGGCGAAGTCAATTGATGACAGTTGGGTTGAGATTTCTATTAAAGATACAGGTATCGGAATGAACAAAGAAATGTTGGAGAATCTTTTCAGGTTGGATATGAACACAAACCGCAAGGGCACCGAAGGAGAACCCAGCAGCGGTTTGGGATTGATAATCTGCAAGGATTTCATTGAAAAACACGATGGGAAATTATGGGTGGAAAGCGAAGAAGGTAAGGGAAGCACTTTTTATTTTACACTTCCGACCAAATCTCCAAATTGATTATTTAGCGACCTAATCTTTAAAATTTTATAAAACCCCATATAAATGGCGTACAAAATTATTTGGGAAGAAAACGGTATCCTGTTCAAACGCACAGGCACGGTAACCAATCAAGAAGTCACCGAAGCGAATGATAGGGTTTATGGAGATAAAAGGTTTGAAGTAATTACATATCAGATTTCAGATTTACCGACGCAACAAATATCCAAATAACCCTTAGAGACGCGAAAATAATAGGTGCTTTGGATAAATCATCTTTGCGTTGGAACCCTAAAAAGATGCGGATTGCCGTCGTCACAAAAGATGACAGGTTTGTACCGATTGTGAAAACCTATTTCAAAGATTTTGAGGGGACGGCTTGGGAATGCAGATTATTTGAAACCCTGGTTTTGGCATACGATTGGGTTAAATCGGATTAAGTTGTAAGATTACCTGTTCAAACAATTTCCACATTATAAACATCGCTCTCATTCCGCTGGATCCCTTTGATATGAAACCCGCCTTCTTCGGGAATGTCTTCATATAGGTCAAATACTTCACAAGTTTTGGGCAGCGATGCAAAGATCAGGGTGAACCTTGCGGTTGTTCCCGCCGGAACTTCCATCCATACCGGGGCAATGGTTATGTTCTCCGCGTGGAGCAATCTGCTTCGGTCGCCAGACTGATGGTCAATAAGAATCGTAGAGTTCCAGATTCTGATGCCACCCCCAAATAGGGAGTCGTAAGAGCAATGCACGATGACCATCGACTCTTCCTGGATCTGGGTGAGCAGTTCATCCTTGAGCCGCTTATCGATTTTAACGGCTGGTGTGGCGGCAGGGGTAATCCCCTGCTCTTCGGTTTGAGTACTGGATTGTGGAATGGTTGGTAGCATTAGACAAATTTACTAAATTTCCCTCTGAATTGTTGGGAAATTAACATCAAACACATAAGCAAAATGAGAGCAACAATTACCATTTTAGCAGCGATTTTGAATAGTGCTCCCTAAACCCAATTTTTTTGCAATTTATCTCCGTTACATTTGCCAACGTATCACCCCTTAACCCCAGTAAGATGTTCATATCCAATCTGACCCACTTTCTTGATAAAAAGGGCAATATTTCTGCAGATATGCCTAAGGAGGGAAGAGAAATGGCGGGCTTCCTCGCCATTATTGTCGATACAGCCACAAAGGATTACCCGCCATCAACGAAATCCACCAATATCAGATGTATTAAGAAAAAATGTACAGGTACTATTGAAATCAAAGTAAATACCAAATATTTGCAAATCGGGTTAACTGGTTTATGCTTATATTTGAGATGCATTTGTACATGGTATGCCAAAAATTCTGATTTATAAACTTATCTGGTTATTTGTTATCTATGATACGGATATGTTCGAAAGCAGAATGCATGTCCATGTAGGCAAGAAGGGAACAGAAAATCTTTGTAAGATCTGGTTGGAGCCGGAATTATCAATTGCCGACCCTGGCCAGTTAACGATCCGGCAACAAAATGAAGTGTTACGAATCGCCCGGGAATATCAAAATGAATTAATTTTGCAATGGCACCGTTTTACATCAGGTGAAAAGGTCAAAGCAATCAAGGTAAAATGAAAACGAAAAGTAAAATTGAAGGTTTTTGGGGCACAACACCAAAAATAAAATTGATCTCCTTTCGTATAAAAGGGAAAGTTATGGTAACCCTGGCCGATGGTAGAATTATCATTGTGCCGGTTTCAGCATTCCCAAGTATAAAAAAACTGAACATGCAACAGCGAAAGAAATGGTACCTGTTTGGCAATGGTTTTTCCTTTGACGACTGCAACGAGGTGTTCCATATCGAGCAAATTCTTGGCAATTTTGATAATTACCGGCACGAACGGCGTGAAATGTCAAGTAAGTAGGCTTTAGCACTTATCTTTCCTGAGATATTTTATCAACACGGTGGTTCCTGAATCCATGGCAAATTTCTTGGCAAATAAAAAAGGTTCCAAACTTTGATTGTCTGAAACCCTTGATTCTGTAGTGGGACGTGAGGGATTCGAACCCACGACCTCATGCGTGTGAAGCAGTCCGAAATCAAACCCCAACAACCTAAGACTACATCCTTTCAGGCTATTAGCAATATAACCATGTTGATATATGTGGCTAAATATCGTTTATTATTGTAATTTAGGTGGCAAATTAGGTGGCAAATTTTTCATGCTTTTATATTCAAAACCTCGTAGCCTTTCATATTACAAAGTTAATCGTTCTGACAGATGAATACAACTTTACTGCTCATACTTGATAAAAGACGAATTAAAAAGGGAGATTTATACCCGATCTGTCTTCTTCTTAATCATAAAAACACAAAGTTGTATATTAATCTCAAAGATAATGTTGCAAAAGATTTTTGGGATCAGAAAAATCAGAAAGTACTAAGTAACGCAAAGGTCTTTCCAAATGTTGGATGGGTAAACAATCATATCCAGGGAAAAAAAACAGATGCAACCCGACTTATTGCATTTTTGGATGAAACAGGCGAACTGGCCCAACTCTCTCCTATTGAGCTTAAACGCCGGATCCAGAATAAATCGACAAGAGCTTCTTTTTATAAGTATCTGGATTCCCTTGTTGCTCAATTCAACAAACATGGCAAACAGGGAAATGCACAAGTTTATCAGGGAACTAAATCCTTTCTTGAAAACTATGTTCCGGGAAAGAAGGATCTGTTTTTTGACGATATAAATTATAAATTGCTGAAATCCATCGAACTTCATTACCTCTCAAAAGGAAACAATTTGAATGGACTGAGTCACTATTTCAGGACGATAAGGGCTATATGGAATAGAGCGATCAAGGAAGGTATTGTCCGAAATGAGGGATATCCATTTAAGGAATACAAAATCAAGCAAATCAAAACCCATAAAACGGCCCTCCGAAAAGTGGATCATAATAAAATTTTAACCTTATCTCTCACGGAGGACACCCTCTCCTGGCACACCAGAAACATGTATTTTTTCTCCTTTTATTGCCAGGGGATGAATTTTGCCGATATCGCAAAATTGAAAGTTAAAAACATACAAGCTGGAAGGCTTTTTTATACAAGATCGAAGATCGGGAAGGAGATTTCAATCCGGATAACTGATAAAATCAATGAAATACTGAATCATTATATCAAGAATAAGCAAAGTGACGAATATATCTTCCCGGTAATAACCGATGAGTATAGACAGGTTTCACAGATCAAGGACTTCCGGGATTCTGCAAACCATGCCCTAAAACGTTGGGCAAATAAATTAGAACTTGATCCGACACTGAGTTTCAATACAGCAAGGCATTCATGGGCTACCATCGGTAAGGATTTGAACCTCCCCATGGCGGTAATTTCCGAAGGACTTGGACACAACGATATCCGGACAACACAAATTTATTTGGATTCTTTTGAAAGCAATGTCATTGATGGTGCCAATGAATTAATTACATCTTAGATATAACCGCTTGTTTAAACCGGGTCTTTGTCTTCCAGAATGCCTTGCCGCGAGCAATCTGAATCTAATTCTTTCTAACAGCCGAAATTGACTCCGAGTTCTAAACAATTATTCCAATCAATGCTTTGTAAGGGAGTTGGAAGTGGTTTGGGCAAGCTCATTATCTCGCTCATGAGCTTCTCAAAGGCCAGGGCAAGATCTTCTTTTATAATTAATCCCTCGATTTCATCTATGCTTTCTATTGATATGTAAGGGGAGCTTACTGCAATAAGGTCTTTGAGTTTGCCGACCAGCTCTTCTTCCTCATTCACACTGGATTCGTCTTCCTCATTCAGCGATTGTACACCCAAACAAATATTTCGTGTTATTTTGAAAATCAGTACTTTTGCAATCTGAAACTAATAACATTAAAAAATGAAATCAATAAATTTTACTGATCAGGAGTTAGAGTCCATGGTCGAAATGTATACAGCTGAAATGGAAGAAGCTCAAATGTATATTGACCAAATTCAAGAACTTCTAAAAAAACTTGGTTCCAAACCAACAAAGGTGGAACCTGTTGAAAAAGAACCCAAGGTTGCCAAGAAAAAAGGACGTAAGCCAGCGGTTAAAGTTGTTGAGAAAGCTGAACCTAAAAAACGAGGTAGAAAACCTAAGGTCGTTGTACCCGCAATTGAGACTACTCTTCCCATTAAACCAATTGTAAAAGAGGTGAAGAAAAAAGCTGAACCCAAACAGAAGGTTGAAGTCAAAGCTAAAGTTGGAAAGAAAGCTATTCACAAAGCCGCTCCTTTAAAGAAAACAGACGTCAAGGTTGTATCTGCCCCAGTACAAGTGGCTAAATCTGTTCCAGATGCTGCTAATAAAACTAATACTAAAAAGATTACAGTTAAATCTAAGATCGTAGTTGAAAAGAAACCTGTCGTCAAACCGACTCCTAAAAAGAAAGCTGAGACAAAAGTTGCAGCAACTGTTGAATCTGTCGTTACATCTCTACTCACCAAAGAACCGAAAAAGGAAGTGAAGAAGTTAGCTAAGCCAAAATCAACTGAGAAAAAGAGAATAGAGGAGATGGCGAATTCTGCAAAACTTGTTAAACCAAAAACGAAGAAAGTCCCCAAGGTGAAGCCAGTAGTTGAAACTATTCCCGTTGAACCAACTGTCGCTCCGACTGTATAACCATTTCTGAAATCATAGAATTGAAAAGCCTATCCTAACTGGGGTCGGCTTTTTTATTGGGGTGATAAGAAAATCCCTATTCGTTCTTCCCCTTTTTCAATGATGTCCTAACTCTTAATAAAATTAATTTTTAGGAATATTAATACAACCATTTTGTGCGACTTGATCTTTTTTAGTCTGGGTCGGGACAGACCGTTACCATTGACTCCCCTTCGCCGATTTTATCGACCACTTCAAACTTTTAACAATCAATGAATAGTGGTGGTCAACCTACACTGGCCTGCAATGGTCAACACCATCGGCATTCCCAGTTTGACGAAGACACAGTTTTATTTGTGGTCGATAAGGTTTTGATTGTGAAGGAATTGGAAGCAAATTCCGGCACCCACAGGTTTAGGGTCCAATACGTTAATCGGTAAAGTCGATGAGCGTTTTATCAATGGCATCCCTGAGCGCCGGACTTACCATGACTTCTTCAGCGTATTCAGGCCATTTGTTAACTATATCGTTTACGTGTGTTACAATAGTTGCAGATTTTTTTATGTTCATCTGCTTTGCCACCGACAGTAAATCATCACGGGTGATGTTTTTGCGCTTCCCATTCACACTGAGTGATTGTTGACTCACCCAGGCGCTTCCGGGACGGAATGTATGGCATACATCGAAGGCAGGCGAGAGGTTCCATGCTCCGGATTTATCCATGATAAAAGCAAAGTTTTTAGTATGGTCGTCGCAGTTGCGTGAAATCACGTTAAACACCAAGCGTCTGAATAATTGTTCTGCCTGAGGATAAGGCAACCCAAGCAGACGCATGGTTTCAAACAATTGTTCGTAGCTGTAAGAAGTCACTTCATTGAAATCGCAGTGTTGCATGGCATAAAAACTCTGCATGTGTATTTTGCCTTTTCCCGGTTCACGATCGAACCGGCGGGTCATAAAATGAGCTCTTCCGTGCTCTTCCAGAAGCTTGCATTCAGTCATTTCAATACCGGCAGCTTTTGCCATCAGGTGATAAGCCATTTCTACACGGCCATAACCATCAGTCGCCCCAAACTGGCTATCGGTAACACCATCGAATTTGATAAGCCAATGCGTGAAGCCTTTGGGGACATTGACCTGGCCACTGCGGACCTCTTTTGAATCAGGATTAAAAGCAATAACCGCTTTTGCCCTGGCTCCGCCGGCCGATGTCCCGATTTTCAAGATGTCGAGCAGCGCTTTTTCTTCGTTATCTGATAGATTAGCTGAAAAATCCTGTCGGCCTGAAAGAATATCATTTGCAATTTGTACAAGGTCGTTGATTTCAATTTTTGTGGATGAATCGGCCACCTTGGGAACTGCTGGTTCAAATTCAAGAGCGCCCATGCCGCGTTTGCCAATAAAGCAAAGCATTTCTACAGGATTCAAACTGTTCGACGGGCGCCCCTTACGGGCAAGCCATGCATTCATGAGGGCATTGGCATACCTGTCGGGCAAGGCATCGGCCAGCAGACCGGGCAATCCTCGAAAAGCCTTGCTGTCTCTTAGTTCAGGGAAAGTAAACGTGCGTCCCCTGGCTTGTAACAGGGGCATTTGCAAAGGCGCCAGATCCCAGTAATTATTTAAAAAGGATGGTTCAAATTCGAAAGTCCCCAATCCTGTTGAAGGATTCCAGGCGATGGCCCCCACGCGGGCGCTCCAGATATTTACATAGGCTGTCTCCATAATCACCAGTCTGATTCAGGTTTTAATTTCATTCCTTCCCTGCCAGTGCCACGCGCCCTGATTCTCTTTGACTGCTCGATTTTAGCCAATTGAATAGGGCTGATTTGCTGCTTTACCTGAAACTCCTGCAGCAGGTGCAGAAGTTTTAAAGCCCGCAAAAGTTGAATAAATACCAATAAACTGGTATTCTCTCCTCTCTCGAACAAACTTAAGGTGGAGCGCACGATACCGGCTTCCCTGGCAAGTTGGTCCTGTGTTTTGTTTTGTTGCAGGCGGTGATATTTAATGAAAGAACCAAGGTTTTCCAACAATGCAGCATCGCTTGCAGCCATCAATGATTTGTCTGAATAATCAGTCATTATGCAATATTTTACTATTTTACGAATGATATTTCATACAAATATAATCAATTTTAATTCAAATATCAGCCTGAATTCCAAAGAACAGCATCAGCCCTTATTATTTTCCCCAGATACTCCGGATAAGTGCAACATCGCAAAACCATATTGAAGGAAATAGCAATGATCTGCAAAACAGCGCTGATTCATATGTAGAGGGTAAAACCAATGCCGCGGATGGGTTTAACCTTTTACACATGGAATGCCAGTCGTGAAGCGCTTATAACCTTGGTCAGCATATTAAAGGAGGTGGTATTTTTACCGATGGCGAAATTGGCGATTGCCAGGTTACCCATATCATCGCCAAGGCTATTACGCCAAGCGACGACCCTGTTGATCTTCTGGTTGATCCAACCTATAAAATCCTTTTGGCTCAATTTAAAATCTATGCCTTCTTCATCCGGGTATTGGCAACCAGCGGCGATTATGCCTCTGCCCAGCATGCTACAATCGCAGGCATGATAAAACGCGGAGAACTGGCCAGCACCACGGCCCTTATAGGAACACCTGTCCTTGTAAATATAGATTATCACGAAGGAACCTCAGAACATTACTCCCACAAGTTCTTTCGGTCGTGCTTATGCAAGTTCTTACTGGACTGACTCGAAATCACTTGCTACAAACCCTTTCCACTGGAAGACTGGTCAAATCATTACAGCAGCGGCAATCGTCGCAGCTACTGCAGGTCTGATAGCTTGGGGAGATAAACCAATTCAGCAGTTTTATTATCGAAACAGTTCCGTTTTTATCAGCAAAACATCTTATTACTTTTTCAGTCCGTTGGGAAACGGTCTTTATGACATTCCCACCTTGGGTATTTTTTATGCATGTGGAGTAATATGGAAGAACAAAAAAGCAAAAGAAACGGGTTTAAAAGGGTTGGAAGCGTATGTGATTACTGCAGTGTTGACCCAAGTCATTAAACAGGTCACTCACCGGCACCGTCCATATCAGGATACACCCCCTGATCCACATATCTGGGATGGGCCGTTTAGCTGGGGCGGCGATTATGGTACGTTTGGATATAATTCATTTCCTTCAGGTCATTCTTCGACTGTTTTTGCCATCGCAACTGTTATTGGCCTGGAATACTGGGATACCAAATGGGTTCCTGCTGTTTGTTTTGGATTGGCAGGTCTTACGGCGCTTTACCGGCTGGCTGTCAATGATCACTGGGCATCGGATGTTTTATTCGGCTCCGCTTTGGGATTTGCTGTCGGAAGCATGGTCTTTTTTAATGCCAATAAAAAGTTGCAAATAATCCCGGTCAGTTCGACGGGGATTGGAGCAACTTTGATCTATCATTTTTAACAGATAAAATATGGTCCTTCCGGTCATATTCATTTCGAAGTGACCATATTTGTCTCTTAATACTTCACTTTGAGTGCAATGTCGCCAAAAGATCTGAATTCTTCCTGATTCGTAAAAATAGCACGTCCCTTTTTGGAAATTACCTCCAAGGCAAGATCACTTGATATATCATCTATGGCGCCTGCAAGGGTGACATCGTTCACTAAATCGAAGGTATAATTGCCTGTCATTACTACGGCCTGATGGTAATCATCGTGTGTTATTAGCAAATCGCCTCTGCCTTCTTTTACGGCCCGCAATATTTCAGACAAATCGGTAATGACCTTTCCTTGACCTACAGCTTCCTTCATTTCTTTAATTGCAATTGTCCTGCTTTGTTTTTGAAATTCTTTTACGATCTGCCAAGCATCATTGGCGATCGTATGGTTTGCCGTATTGTTGTAGTTTATGCTGGCGTATCCAAGATAAATAGAAGGTATGTCTGCAACCTGCATCAAACGGCTATAATTAGCTTCCGTGCAAATCACAACACATTTCATATCAGTTTTGTTGTAAACCCTCACGACTGCTTTGTCTATTTTATTAAAATACTCACGGACCATATTGTCAACCTTCTTACCATCACTTTGTTTATCCTTGTCAGTTAAAACGTGAGGATTTTGAGCAAAAGGAAAATCATCGTTTTTTATTTCGCTTGCAATCCCATCATTTATAGCATGAAATAACGGGACAACCGACTGAGATAGAACAAGAATAAGGTAATCTACTGTCCTGCTAAAGTCTTTTATTAATGGCTTAACGGCAAAATTCCCTGAGACATGCACTGCATTGTGCAAGACTGGCCATGATGATCTTACTATTTCCTTTGTTGAATTTGAAAGAAATATATGTAAACTGTCAAGATTATAATTCGCATCGATTTCCTTGTCCAGGTTATCAATTTTTTCTAATAAATCAGTAACCGGACGCTTGCCATATTCATTGACTACCCGCTTATGAGCCTCGTTTAAAAGATTTTTTAATCCGACAATATCTTCCAGATTATCTGGAGATGTACGGTGCGTATTCATTGAAATCGTTACGCAGGGGTTGCTGTTCTCGAAAGCAAGTTTTTCAAATTTTTCTTTTTTCATCTTATCGTGAATTTGTATTAATATTTCGCACAAACTAACATATAACGAAACCGTGGGAAAGGGTCTAGATTTTTCTCTAACCATTCCCTTTACTATATTTCAAATAAAATCCAAGCTGGATTTTATTTTTTCTTTCGTGAAATGGCATACCAAAGCAGGAACCCAACGAGGATTACAATTCCAATAATAATCAGGCTCTGATTCCAGTTCCAGTTGTTCATGCCCATTGAGTTGTCGCTATGCATCATTCCCTGCTGTGTATCACAGGCAACATTTGTTATCATCAATATCGTGAAGAAGAAAGCTGCCGTGATTGCTGTGGTGATTTTTCTTTTAAGTGTCATTTCATATAAATTTTATGCCTGTTAACACACAAGATGTTTGTACTTTACTTATAAACTACAAACTTAGCATCATTGAGATCGATATGTGTTACATAACTTTTGAAAAGGGTTACATCATTCACACATATTCTACAATTGTGAAGAGAAAAACGGATACTGGACGAACAAGATCGTCACGAGAATCAAAACAGGGAAGAAGATTTTTTAAGGATTCGCCGGTAATATGACAGGATGTTGGCACGCGAAATAAACCCGATGTATTTTCCTTTATTGGTAACAGGGATGTTCCAGAGATTTGAACTTTCAAGTTTGATCATGGCTTCATCCATACTCTCACTGATTTCCAGTGTTAGTTCCGATTTGGAGGTCAGGTCCCCCAGCCGTAATTCACTATACAATTCAGTTTTGAACATAAATTCCTTGAAATTCTCAAGCGGAATGATGCCTATAAAGTTCTGGTCATCATCAACAATCGGAAAAACATTTCTCTTACTCCGCGTGAAGGCATCAATAAGGGTCTTAAATGTATCATTCTGGTTAAGCGCAATGAATTCGGTCTCAACAATATCATCCAGGGGGATATGCTTGAAGATGTTACTATCTTTATCATCAGCAGAATATTGCCCTCTTTTGACCATGTTTTTCGTATAAATTGAATACGGCTCAAAATACCGGCTGATAAAAAAGGATATTGCTGAAACGATCATCAAAGGAACAAACAACACGTACCCACCGGTAATTTCTGCAATAAGAAAAATAGCCGTCAGGGGGGCATGTACCACTCCGCTCATGATACCGGCCATCCCAACTGCAATAAAGTTAGAGATATGCAGCTGGCTTATTCCCAAAGAATTTATAAGAAAGGCCGTGCCGAATCCAGTAAGACCGCCTGTAAACAGAGATGGTGCAAAAATACCTCCATTTCCACCCGACCCGAGTGTAAGAGAAGTTGCCACTATTTTCAGCAGGACTATAAGAGCAGTAAATGCAATCAATATCCAAGGACTTGTTGGTAGAAAAGTGAAAATACTGTTTTTCAATATATTAAAGCTGTCTCCTTTTAATAAGGTTTCGACAGTACTATATCCCTCACCAAAGAGTGGCGGAAAAAGATAAATCAGGATTCCCAGTGTCAATCCACCAAAAATTGCCTTTGGAATTATACTCTTTCGTTTTTCAAAATAACCTTCGACACTTAATGTCACCCGCGTCATATAAACAGATATGAAACCGCATAGAATGCCCAATAAAACGTAAAATGGGATAGCATTGTAATACCAGTCGTTTGTAACAAGGTAGAAGAGTTGCCCCTTCAATAGAAATTTCGAGATTATGGTCGCTGTTGCGGTCGATATCAGCAACGGAATAAATAATGGAATGGAGATATCGGCCAACAGTACCTCAAAAGCAAAGATAACGCCTGCAATCGGGCTATTAAAGACAGCAGCAATACCGGAAGCTGCTCCACAAGCCAAAAGGAGTGTCCTCTCTTTGTAACCAAAACCCAGGAACCCGGCTATGTTTGAGCCAATGGCAGACCCTGTGATTACAATGGGGGCTTCCAATCCGGCAGATCCTCCAAAGCCGATGGTAATACCGCTCGTAAGCATGTGTGAGTACATTTTCGATGGCTCAACTTTGCCTGAGCGCCTTGCAATTGAAAATATGATACTCCCAAGTCCTTTTTCAAGTTTTCCCTTGAAAAGCAGTTTGATAATCAGCAAGGTCAAAAGAATACCAGCCAGTGGAGATACAATATAAATTAAGGTAGTATGCGACCATGAAAGAAGAAGATCAGAAAGATGGTGAGTAAACCGGACAAAATGTTTCAAAAGTACTGCTGCCAATCCCGATGCAATTCCAACAACAATACTTGCCAACACCATATAGGTATTATTCCCTATATATTTTTGCTTATAATGTCGAAGCCGAATAATAATTTGTTCAAGGATCATCAGAAATTGAATAAAAGTTCCCAAAAATAGAAATTTCTTTACTTTATTCTGGTATTCAATTCCTTTAGAATGGCTTTAGCCTTTTCATCAGCAGGTTCAATTATGAGAACTTTTTCACAGAAGCCTTTTGATGTAATTGCATCATTCTGGCTTTTTGTTTTGATATACTGGAGAAAATAGAAGTATGACAGGTAGGAATAGGCTGCCTTTAATTCTTTGCTGTTCTTTACTGAATCTGTTTTTGCTTTTTCAATGAGCATCTCAAAGGTTGGCTTTGCCAACCCTTCTTTGGAATCGGGATCCAGGTTAACTTGTGACCATGCTTTCCAGGTGTAACCCTTGATATTACCCGGGTCCATAGTGATATTTATGGAAAATACAGAATCAGCCTTATTCCACTCATGAAGGTTATAGTACAATTTTCCGAGGATGTAATAGTCATTGGCAACATCCTTCTTCAGCAATGTTTTTTTAATGACAATTTCAGCGGCTTTGCTGTAATCTTTACCCTTTATATATTGGGAGATTGCCTGGTTCAGAAGCTCCGTCTGAGTAGAATCCATCTCGAATGCTTTCATGAGAACCTCACCCGCAAGAGAATCCTGATTATTTTTCGCCAGTAGTTTGCCATAATAGACAAAATCGGTCGTTCTGACTTTCCCGCCAGGGGCATTATCGAAAAACTTTGTCATGAAGTATAACCCCTTATCATATTTGCCGATCTCGTAAAAAGAATAGCCTAAGGCACGGTTGAAGTCATTATTTGACGAATCATAAATCATTACGAGGTTTATTTGTTTGATAGATTCCTGGTAATCCTTCAGATCAAGCAGGATGTTGATGTATTGAATGCGCGCCATCCTGTTTCCGGTAGATAATGTCAAAAACTTTGCAAAACTCTCTTTTGCCTTTGAATCCTGGTTGGTTTTTGAAAGCAGGTATCCCATTTCGCGGTAAGCCGGAGCATAATTAGAGTCGATTTTAATGGCTTCAGCATAATAGTTCAGGGCAGATGGATATACGTTTGCCTTCATCCAGAGTTGACCAAGCCTCAATTTGGCCCGTGGCGAACGAGGATTAAGCTTCTGAGCCTTATCATACCATTTAATGGCTTTTGAACCGTCATTCAGCAACTGCAAACAGGCGTCACCTTTTACGATAAATAGGTCAAAGTTTTTATTATCTAGTTGTTCCGCCTTGCGCAGCAATGGGAAAACTTTAGAACTGTCGTTTACCTTCGCCTTTAGGTAAGCATTGGCCATTTTAATCATGACCACTGCCTGTTCCTTTTTCGAGAGGTCCGACGATTTATTTGTCTTTGTAGGAAGATAAGAAAATGCCTTGTCAAAATAGGATTGTGCATCCGTTTTTTTCTTTTTAATTAGTTCAATCTCACCAAGTCCGATATAATTTAATGGATTGTCAGGCGCGTTTTTGATTCCAGATTGAAAAAGCCGATTGGCCGAATCTGCCATTTCTTTATATGAAAATGTCAATGTATCGGAAAAATATTTTTGAAGATAGTTTTCTCCATAATAAAAGTAAGCATTGCCATCACCGGGATTTTTCTGAAGTACCGATTGAAATACCAAATCAGCTTTTCTGAATTGTTCGCTTCTGGTCAGTTTGATCGCAGATTGTAAATCCTGGGCATTCATATTTATACCTGAAATGAATAACGCCAACACTAAAATAATGATCGGTTTTAATAATTTTTTTTTCATAATGTCCTTCCGTTTTTGTCCTTTAACCACTTTGTTTACATTTATAATTCTTTAGAATTTCACCCCGAGTTAACCATGTGTAAACAAATGTAGCACAATTAAAGGCTTACCCCAAGAGTATACACCAATAGTGCCATACTCCGATGGATTAGTGCCATCTGATTAAAGAATGATAACCTACCTTTGTAGCACAATTCATTTAAACTGTTTGAAAATGGGCACTACGTATTCAAATACATTCACTGCTGATTTGTTATCGGATTTCAGGGTGATCAGGTTAAATAAACTGGTATTGGGCACGGCTAAAAAACTGAATAAAAGTAAGTGGCATTCATTTATATATGTAAGCAGTGGCAATGGATTACTTATGGTTGATTTTGATGAACATATCGCTCTCAGGAACAAGCTGTTTTTTATAGAAAAGTACAAGTACTGGAGCTGGATCAAAATTGATAAATTGGAAGGGATAATGGTACAATTCACTGATGCATTCTACAATCTCATCTATACAGGCAACCCTAAAATAAAGAGTGACCAGTCCTTGATTGGTGAGTTTTCTCCATTCATAAAAATTGAAAGTGACAATGAAAATGAATGGAACGATATTGTAAATATCATTTTGAAGGAAAACTCGGCTATAAAAGAAAATTCAAAAGAAATAATTTGCCTGGGGTTAAAAATCCTCATCATGATGTATCGCAGAAATGCATATTCAAATGGCATCATGATTATTGCCGACCGAAAAAAACAACTGTTGAGCGAATTCAGAAAGCTTGTCAACAATAGATTTGCAGAACTAAGAACACCAAAAAAATTTGCACATACGTTGAATATTACACCCAATTACCTGAATTCTATTTGTAAGGAAATCTATAATAAGACCGTGAGTGAGGTCATCCAGGAACGGGTAATTCTTGAAGCAAAAAGATTGTTGGCCCACTCGGGACTCAGTGTTTCGGAAATTGCTTACAGGCTTGGATTTGATGACAACTCTTATTTTGGAAGATATTTCAAGAAGGCTGTCGGACTTCCCCCAGAAAAATACAGGATTGATAATTATAGTTCACAAAATGTTTAACCCTTAAAAGACACTATCATGAAAACACAAATAAATTCCATATTAATACCTACTGATTTTTCCGAACTTTCCGAGAGTGCACTAAAAGTAGGATTGGCCATTGCAAAAAGACAACAGGCTGAAGTTACCCTGCTGCATGTAGTTGACACGTTTTCGTACATAGAGCCAACGGAGGTTTTCCTACCTGATTTTAAGATTACTCCTGATGTAATATCTTCAATTGAAGAAAAACTCAAAGATCTTGTGGAAAGCATTAAACAGGAAACAGGTATCAACATTACAGGAAAAGTATTGGACGGAATCCCGTCTGATCGGATTTGCCGTTATGCTCTTAAGGAGCATATCAGCCTTATAGTCATGGGAACCCATGGGATATCAGGGATCCGTAAATTTTTTATGGGTTCAGAAGCGTTCAGGGTCCTAAAAAATGCCTCCTGCCCGGTTTTGACGATCCCTGGAAATTGGCAAAAAACAGATTTTGAAAAAGTCCTGTTCCCTGTCCGGCTGAAACCCGGTGCACTGGACAAATATTTTTATGCCCGGCCGATAATTGAAAAAAACAATTCAGAAGTTACCATTTTGGGGCTTGCTGATCAAAAAAAGCCAGATGAATCAAAGGAGATCGCTTTATTAATGGACAAGATAAAAGCCCAGTTGCATAGTGATAATGTTCGGTTTCGCTCCTCACTGTGTACAAGCGATGATTTTCCCGCAACCATTATAAACGTGTCTATTGAGAATGAGATAGACTTAATCATTCTTACAGCTAATCTTGACTATTATTTTAAGACATTTTTCATAGGGCCATATGCGCAACAGGTAGTAAATCATTCACATCTCCCTGTTTTAGCCATTAAACCGTCAAAAAAGGTATCAAAAGATCCATCATCATTGGAACTTGCCCAAAAATGGGGAAAATCAATTCTTAAGTAAATCTATTGCAAACAATATAAATCATGAATAACATAACTTTTCAATCGGTTCATTTTACTGCCAGTCAACATCTTGAGGATTTTGTCAATGAGAAAGTATCCAAACTGTTTGATCAGGATGATTCAATTATCAGGGCAGATGTAACTTTATTTGAGGGAGCAGCAGGAAATCCTAAAAATCAATTCTGTGAAATTCAACTATCCGTTCCTGGTGAGAACCACTTTATAAAAAAGAACAGCGAACATTATGAAAAATCTATATTGGCCGCGGTTGCCGCTTTACAGAAAATATTACGGCGCAAAAAAACCAAGAACGTTATTAATCGCAGAAAAACTGAAATATAGTTGAAGCGTTTTTATATCGACCGAATACCTGAAATTGGTCATGGATTTTTTAATGCCTGCCTAATCGAACGGAGAAACTGGTTTGTTTTTTGCTGTACATACATGTTGAACCAGTCTCCAAGGGGTTACTGATTTCCATATTGCCTTATTTGCCGGACTGAGAATCCTTCCTTGTCATCTACCTGCTTTTATTTACCAATCACCTCCGGGATACTCGCCAAACTCCTTTAACCTGGCAGAAACAGCAATAATTGTTACACGAATTAAAAATAATCAGGAATATTGAAAATCAGACAATGACAAAGACTAAACATGAATACGAATTGGGTATCATTGGCAATTGTTCCTATATTGCCTATGTTGATCATGCGGCCAATGTAAGGTGGCTTTGCCTGCCACGATTTGACAGCAGTTTCATTTTCGGGTCTCTGCTCGATCCTGTCAAAGGGGGTGAGTTTTCTATAAAACCTGCAGGAGGAAAATTCACATCGAAACAGTATTACCTGAAAAACACGAATATCCTTGTCACTGAATTTAAAGCCAATGGCGGAGCCTTTCAGGTTACCGATTTTGCTCCTCGTTTTTACCAGTACGACAGATATTACAAGCCCCTGATGCTCGTTCGTAAAATAGAACCGATATCGGGTAACAGTTTTATCAGGGTAACATGTAATCCCGTCGGGGATTATGGGAATATCATCCCTGAAATGGTCCAGGGAAGCAACCATATCCGTTATCTTAATCTCGATTCGCAAGTACGCCTCACCACGGATATCCCATTGAATTATATCATGGAGCCGAAACCATTTGTACTTTCCGAAATCCGTTACATGGTATTTACTTATGGTGTACCTCTTGAGGCGGGGCTTGCGAATACCGCTGAGACCTTTCTGCAGAAAACCCGGGATTACTGGCATAATTGGGTCAAAACAACTTCCATCCCGCACATTTTCCAGGAGCAGGTGATACGGTCGGCTCTTGTTTTGAAACTTCACCAGTTTGAAGATACCGGCGGGATTATTGCAGCCGGAACAACCAGTCTACCGGAACATGATGGATCAGGACGTACCTGGGATTACCGTTTCTGCTGGATGCGCGATTCATATTATACCTTGAATGCCTTTAGCAGCGTCGGGCATTTTGAGGAGCTTGAGAAATATTTCAATTTCATCCAGAATATAATCCTGAACGAAAAAACCAGGATAAACCCGGTTTATACCCTGTCTGGAGACCCTGTCCCCAAGGAAAAAAATCTTGCCTTGGAGGGTTACCTGGGGAATCAACCTGTCAGAATCGGGAATAATGCAGGTATGCAGGTTCAAAATGATGTTTACGGACAGGTCTTGGTAAGTTTGTTGCCGCTTTTTATTGATAACCGGTTGAATTACTATGACCGTTATAAAACACTTTCAATGGTGAGATGGCTTGTAGGCCGGATTGAAAAAAACATGGATGAACCGGATTCCGGGATATGGGAATTCAGCAGTATCTCGCAGGCCCACAGTTACACTTTCCTGTTCCATTGGGCAGGTGGCAAAGCAGCGTTGAAAATTGCTGAAATGCTAGGCGATGAGGGATTGAAAATCAAATCTTTTCTGATTGTTGAAAAAGCTGCAGCCAAACTTGAATTGTGTTTCGATAACATCAGAGGAGCCTATACTCAGGCAATTGGCAGCCCCTATCTTGATGCCAGCGGTTTACAACTGATCATCATGAATTACCTGGATCCACAGTCAGAACGTGCACAACGGTTTATGACAGCCTTGGAGACCGAACTTAAAACTCCGGAGGGACTGTTCTACCGGTATATCCGTGAAGATGACCATGGCAGGCCTCAAACGTCATTCTTGCTTTGTTCATTCTGGTATGCTGAGGCCCTGGCCTGCATGGGAAGAACTGAAGAAGCCTGCACTCTTATCCAGCGGCTCCTATCCTGCTCCAACCATCTTGGCCTGTTATCGGAAGACGCTGACAGTGTTGGGGGGCAGTGGGGTAATTTTCCGCAGACCTACAGCCACGTGGGGCTCATGAATGCAGTTTTCAGAATCTCTGTAAAACTGGACAAACCAATTTTTTATTAAGACCATGCTCATGAAAAAAGACACTCTTCCAACTTTCAAAAGGCTTATCATCGTTTCGTACCGTTTGCCATTTAGGTTTGTCAAGACCCATGATCATACGGTTATCATTCCAAATTCAGGCGGTTTGGTATCAGCCATTCTATCCCTCAGCGAGCGACTGCAACTGCCGGGTCTCTCAGAAGGTAAAATGCCAATACACTGGATTGGACGAGGAGAAGAAATACCTCCCGGAAAGATGACAGGCCCGGAGGGTGAATCACCCTTTACACTCCACCCGGTGAGTATTCCAGCCAATCTGAACGAAAAGTATTACAGTGGGTTTTGCAATAATACACTTTGGCCTCTTTTTCACTATTTCCCTTGGCTTACAAACTTCAGGGAAGATCAGTGGGAGGCCTACGTTCAGGCAAACAAGCGCTTTGCCGATATTTTGGATCATATCATCCAGCCCGGTGATTTTATCTGGATACATGATTATCAGCTTTTTTTACTTCCAGGAATGGTCCGTAAACGATTTCCGAAGGCAATAATCAGTTTTTTCTTGCATATCCCTTTCCCTTCATTTGAGATTTTTAGGCTTATGCCAAGGAAATGGCGCGAATCGATCATTAACGGAGTTCTCGGAGCAGATACAATTGGATTTCATACACATGCCTACGCACGATATTTTCTTCTATCAGTGCGAAATACCCTTAAACTGCCGTATAAAGGAAAATCAGATATCATCGTCGATGGGAGATGGGTTTCATTTAATTCTTTTCCCATCGGTATTGATTATGAAAAATTTCATGGAGATTGCACATCCAGCCATGTATTGAAGGAGAAACAGAAAATACAGAAATCTATCGGCAATAAAAAACTCATATTCTCCATTGACAGGCTGGATTATACCAAAGGGCTGCTTCACCGGTTGCATGCCTATGAAACTTTTCTTGAAAACAACCGGGATTGGCATGAAAAGGTGGTTTTCAATATGATTTTAATCCCATCGCGTGATTCTATCGCCCAGTACCAGTCAATGAAAAAGGAGATTGAAGCAACTGTGGGAAGGATTAACGGAAAGTTCAGTAATCTCGGATGGCGTCCTTTGATTTACCAATACAGGTCGTTGCACCATGCTGAGCTCGTTGCACTGTATGACATGAGCGATGTTGGATTGATCACACCGCTGCGCGATGGCATGAACCTGGTTGCAAAAGAATACATTGCCTGCCAGGTACAAAACCAAGGAGTTTTAATCCTGAGTGAAATGGCAGGAGCAGCAGATGAATTATCCGAGGCTATCATTATCAACCCTTATGACCAGCATGAAACAGCACAAGCCATTCAGGATGCCCTTGAAATGCCCGACGGGATAAAACAGGAACGCATCAGAATGATGCAAAAAAAGGTCAGGAAAAACGATGTGATTCAATGGGCCAAGGCAATTTTCAACTACACCCTTAAAACAAGTCTCAATTATGAAAATATTGGATCAGAAAATCTTTCAAAGGATTAAAGCCGAATATGACAATGCGGCCGTCCGCGTATTATTCCTCGACTACGACGGAACGCTTGTTCCCTTTGCCGACCAGCCTGAAGCGGCGCTTCCGGGCAAACAGGTAATTGGACTCCTCGAGGAACTTGCGTCTATCAAACAAAATACTATTGTGATCATCAGCGGAAGGGACAGATATTTTCTTGATAAGGTCTTTAGCAATATGGACTTAACCCTGGTTGCCGAGCACGGTTTCTTTATACGAAAACCCGGTAAGGAATGGAAAACAGAATCACGGCTAAATAACAACTGGAAATCGGGGGTCCGCGAGGTAATGTTTCGTTACCGAAAAAAGTTCCCGGGGTCAATGATTGAAGAGAAAGAGAGTACCCTGGCCTGGCATTATAGGAATTGTGCGATTGTTCCGACAATACCGGATATAGAGTTTTTAAAAATCTTACTAAGCCATGTGTTTAATGGACATCCGGTTGAACTCCTTGAGGGGAGTAAGGTAGTTGAGGTCAGGAAACAATATACCACCAAGGGATCTGCTGCCATTCAGTTGTTAAAGGAGAAAATTCCCGGATTTATTATCGCTATCGGTGATGACCTGACCGATGAAGATCTTTTCAGGGTATTGCCTGAAGAAGCTTTTACCATTAAAGTGGGAGGTGGTTCCAGTTTCGCAAAATATTTTTGTTCCGGTCAGGAAAATGTAGCCACGATGCTAAGCCTCCTTCTCGGAAAATCTGTACTTTAAAAACAACCTCAATGAAAAATCTATTCAATTTCAGCATAAAGACCAAGTTGTTTATAATGACAACTGTCGGCATAGTACCACTCGTTTTCATGGTCACTGCAATTTTTATAATCAACAATAGCCTCGAAAATAAAACAAAGCGAATTTCCACCCTTTTATTACCCGGGATTCTTTCTGCGCATAATATCCTGACCGACCTTGAACGTACCAGGATTAATGAGTACAGGTATTATTTTTCCAATGATCCAACAGAAAAGCATTTTTATGAGGATGAGATAAATTCAAGCATCGGTAACATTGAACATAGTTTGCGACATTACCCGCAGCTTATTACCAGTAAATACGAAACCACCCTCTATAACAGTCTGATTGAAGATTATGAAAATTTCATAATTCTCCATAAAAAAATTATGGCAGCTTCATCAACCGGTCAAAATGATTCTGCAAAAAGTATTCTGACATCAGCTTCACGTTCTGTCTATACCCGTATGATAACCGTATTGAGGCCCCTGATCGGGCTGAACCGTTCAAAAGGCATGTTGGCAACCAGTCGGATTCATTCAGAAATTGTAAAGATCAACCGGGTACTTGCAATAATAACACCCGTCATTCTGATCTTTCTCATTTTTCTTTATTACAATCTTTCACTCTCAGTCTTCCGACCGATCAGACGATTGGCTAATGAAGCCGATCAGCTGGCAAGGGATAAGAAATGCCTGCCTATACCGATAAAATCAAATGATGAAATAGGTTCACTTACCCATTCTTTCAACGAAATGAGCAGGGACATTACCAATGTTTTCTATGAATTGAGCCAGCTTAATTCAACGCTTGAAGATAAGGTGAAGGAACGTACGCAAGCTTTGTCGGATCTGAATCTAAGCCTGAGCAAAGAGATCAGAAACCGGAAAAAAATTCAGGTGGATCTTGATCAAAAAGCAGAAGAAATGGTCAGCCTTAATGAGATGAAGGACCTTTTGCTATCTGTTATTGCGCATGACCTGAAAAATTCCTTCTCTTCAATTCTCGGCTTTTCTTCACTGATTGAGCAGGAGAAAGCGACGCTTACCCTGGATGAAATATTAAAATACAGCAATCTTATCCATTCATCCTCCGAATCTGGTTACAAGCTGCTTATGAACATGCTTGACTGGACAAATATGATTACCGGCAGACTTAATTTTATACCATCTCTAATTGTACTAAAACCGCTGATTGAAGAAAACATAAAAAATGAGTCCATCCCGATCACAAAAAAAGAAATTCACACTGATATTGAGATAGATGATTAGATAAGTGAAACTACAATTGATCATGGGAAAATTTCTATCTTTATCAATTAAAATCAATATTCATGGAACACTTACTCCCTTTATTTATCGGAACATTTACTACCCTCCTTGCCGTGGTCAACCCATTGGAGGCACTTCCCGTTTTTCTAACTCTGGCCAAAGGCATGGATGCGAAGGCTCACCAGAAACTGGCTTTCCGTTCGTGCTTGTATGCCCTGATCCTGATTATCTCTTTCCTTGTATTCGGAACATTGATTCTTCAAATATTCGGGGTGAACCTTTCAATGGTCAGGATTGTCGGAGGTCTTATCCTGATGAAGATCGGATTTGATCTATTTATGCCCGGTAATCAAGGGGGAATTCTCACCAATTCTTCTAACGGTGAAGGAAATACCGATCCTGCATTTGTCCCGCTGGCAATGCCAATTATGTTCGGCCCGGGTGTTTTGGCAACCGTCCTAGGGATGACGACATTGAAAACTGCCGGGAAGGAGCTGCTGTCGGTAATTATGATAGCTTTGGCCGCCATCGCCTGCATGCTAGTAATTTTTCTTACACTGGCCTATGCTCAAAAAATAGTCAGGCGAATCGGGGAAAAAGGTATTGATGCTGCCACCAGGATCGTTGGGTTCTTTGTTGCAACAATGGGAATGGGACTCATTTTTCATGGCCTGGTCGAATTTTTACAAACCTATCACATAGTGAATCCATGAATCCAATTAAATAAGTACTATATATAGAAGCATAGCTAGTCCTATGGATAGGAATGGTCAGAAAATTACATTTTTACTTTTTCATCCTTCACCACTTTTCCATCCTCCAGGACAATTACCCTATGAGCCTTGTTTACGACACGTTGGTCATGTGTGGAAAAAATAAACGTGATATTCTCTTCATGATTTAGTTTTTCCATGATCTCAAGGAGATTCCCTGTGGATACCGAATCAAGGTTAGCAGTGGGTTCATCAGCAAGTATGAAACGTGGATGTGAAGCAAGAGCCCGGGCCACTGCCACGCGTTGTTGCTGACCACCGGAGAGTTTCGACGGGCGGCTGTGGATCCGTTCACCCAATCCCACAGCTTCCAAAAGGTCAACAGCCCGCTTCTGCCTCTCTTCACGTTTAACTCGTTGCAGGTTCATGATGAATTCCACATTCTCGAAGGCAGTTAATACAGGGATAAGATTATATGACTGAAACACGAATCCGATATTGTTTAACCTGAAGTCGATCAACTTACGACTGCTAAGTTTTGTGACGTCAACATCCCCAATAATTATATTTCCACTATCGGGTTTATCCAACCCACCGACCATATTCAGAAGGGTAGTCTTCCCTGATCCTGAGGGGCCGACAATGGCGGTAAACTCGCCCTGGTCAAAAGTGAGGTTGATACCGTCCAGGGCCTGTACAGCTATTTCTGAGTCGCGGTAACTCTTTTTCAGATCTTCGATTGTGATGATGTTCATAATACTTGTTTATTCATTACGGATTGCCTCGGCCGGGTGCAATTTCAAGGCACGCCTGGCCGGATAGATTGAGGCCAGGATCCCGGTGGAGATCACCATGATGGTCAGATTGATAAAATAGATCAGGCTGAGCGAAGGATACAGTATTGGATTATAACCTATCTTCTCAAATCCTTCAGAAAAGGAGCCCAGGTTGATACCGATGTGATTAGTGTACCATGTAAGAAGTAAACCCATGATGATCCCAATGACCCCGCCGGTAAGCGACAGGAAAACCGACTCCAGCATTATCAGTAAGAATATTTTCTGTTTATTCATCCCGATGGCGGCCAGCATCCCCAATTCCCTTGTACGTTCAAGAATGGCCATAAGCATGGTGTTGATGATTCCGAAACCAAGAGCCAGCAAAATGATGCCCATGAACAGATAGAGCCAAAGGTCCATGAAATCGTTCAGCATACCGAGTAGAGGATCAATTTCTTTCCAATTCTGAACAAGCAGTGAGGGAAAAATAGATTTAAGCGTTTGTTGAACCCGGTCGGTCATACCAGGGTCCTTAAGGCGAATAGCTATCTCATGACAGGCGCCGGGATCGGCGGCCAGCATAGGGATGATATCCGGGCGGGTTACAAAGATGTTCATCTCGTCGAATACGGAGTTGCTGGTATGGTAAATGCCACAGATCCGAAAGGCCCCTCCCGTTAGGTTCCCCTGCATATCCTGGAAAGTGAGTATGATTTTTGAGTTCAGGTGTGCCTTGAGTTTCATTGCAAGTAGTTGTCCTACCACTACCGGCATAACCTTTCCTTCCATGAACCAACTCCCGCAGGAGTCGCAGATCAGGGAATGGATATCTGTCACTTGCCGCTCCTTTTCCGGATCAATACCCAATACCATCACCCCGGTTCCTGCATTGGCACTCCCGGCCATAGCCATAAATTTCACCCTTGGCGACCAGGATTCAATTACTTTAATGGTATCTAAAACCGCTGCCAAAGTTTTATGGGCACCATCAATAACATACCGCACATCGTTATCTTCGACAAAAGCAGGATTATGCATTTGAAGATGAGAAGTTTCGCGACTCACAGCCTCCCTTACCCTCTGGTCGCCAGTCCCTTTGAGAACGGCAGATGAAAATACTCCTCCCAAAAGACCTAGGGCAATGGCCAGGACCACTACAAGGCTACGTACTTTGTTTCTCCATGTGTTTTTCCAGGCTATGATCCAGATCATATCATTTCATTTCATTAATGTCGTATAGCATTCATTACTTTAAGCCTTCTGATCCGCATTACCGGCAGTATCATCACCAGCAATATGATTGTCAACACCACGAATGATTGTGCGATAAAAAAGGATGCTTTCCATGCTGTAGGCATCAGGGGTTCAAATCCCATCCGGATAGTCGATTCAGCCATAGTACCCGTGAGCGGAATTGGGTGAACATAGAAGTAGTATATAAGTGGAACTGCCGCTGCCACTCCTGCAACAATCCCAAGCAAGCCAAGAAAAAGAATCTCGGAGACCATCACAAGCATCAGCCGGCTCTTTTGCATCCCGATTGCGATCATCATACCGAACTCTCTTGTGCGTTCATTCAGCATCATCAGCATAGTTCCGAATATACCGAATCCAACGATCATATACAGGATCCCCAACATGATCAGCCCTGAAGCGCTATCGGCCCTGATCTGCTGCACAACATCGGGCATCATCTGATCCCAGGTCATAACCTCATAAATCCCGGGATGAAGCTGCTTGCGAAGCTGGTCCGCCATTTTTGTGTAACTAACGGGATCTATAACATTAAATGCAATGGATGTAAGCAGAGAATCGGCGGAGAAAAGGTTACGGGCAGCCGGGAGACTGATATAAACCAGACGGCTGTCGAGGTCAGGGGAAGGAAAGTGTACAATTCCTCTGACCGGGAATATCCCTGCTGCACTAACCCCATGAAACCCCTGTCCGATGATCACGAGGGTATCCCCGACACTGATATTAAGATGCCGGGCGAGACGCTGACTTATTAAAGCTCCGGCATCATCAGGGTCTAGGTATTTCCCTTTAACCATTTTTTTTCGAAGGGAGGTCAATCCATTCTCCGCATCAGGGTTGACTCCATTCACCATTACGCCTTTGGTTTGAATCCCATAAGAGGCCAATGCAAAGGATTCAAGCCGGGGTGCATAACCTGCCAGTCCTGATTTAGACCGCAGGGTTTGTTCCAAATACGGCGTATCGAGAAACCCGTTATTTAAAACTTTATCATCCCAGTATCCTTTGGCATGCAACTGATAATAACCTGAATAGGCATGAACGATGTTGTTTACCATAAGATCATAGCTGCCAAGCTGAAAAGCCCTCATTATTAAGGCAAACCAGATGGCAAAGAAAATTGAGGTTGCCGTGATCATCGTACGGCGCTTGTTGCGCCACAGGTTACGCCATGCTATCCTGATGACTTTCATGAGTTGTTATTTAAGCGATTTCATTTGCTGCTGGGAGAAAAAGCTATCCTGGATCGGGATGTTGAATTTTGACAACAGTATCCGGACTTCTGTCTTTTGGTTCGGCTTACCTGCAGGTATGATCTCGAAGAGAGTTGGAATTTTCCGATCGTACATGAATTTAACATCCGACAGGATATGGGTCTTCACGATCTTACCATCTTCATCATAATACTCGGCTTTCAACTCATAATACTCCTTCTTGCTGATCCAAAGGATTATCTTTCCCCAAACCACTGCTGCATTTTCCTTTGGATCGAGTTGGATTTTATAACAATCGTAACCTGAAAGGAATTCGCTTCCGATGGTTTTATGAGTATAGTCGAGGACTATGGATGATTCCTTCAGGATGTCATCGTTTGTGTAATCGGATCCCATCCAACCTTGTGACATCATAGAGGGAGGCAGTTTGATCATTCTGTTTATCGTGGGGTTCCAATTCCACATATCATTCTTTAACTTTAAAAATGACTGTCCGCTTTCTTTTGATGGGGCCGTGATGAGGGTCATGGACAGGTCCCGCCCCTTGCCCCAGCTTTTGAAACTGACAGTCCGCTGCCAAGTTGGCCGGACTATTGTCATCTCCATCTCGCTCTGACTTGTGACCCCCTGCATGAGATCATTAGCTTTTTTTACAATTTCTTTAGCGTCTTGTGAATAGGTCCACATGTTTGACCATGTAAAGGCTAAAATTAAATAGATTATTTTCATTTGTTAAGTGGTTAAAAGCTCCATTTCAACCTGCAAATGCCGAGGAAAGCCTGAAAATAGAGGTTCTCGTTCTTTAAAGGTCCGGTATTTTTAAAACGACCATTAAAATACTGAATAAACAGACTCAGGTCGATATTTTGTTTGACATTATAGTTCAGTGTCGGCCCGATGAAAAAACCATTCAGGTCGGGATAGTACATACCTGCTAAAGATGCATCTAATAGGGGTGTTATGGGATATGATCCCATTAGAAAAATATTCCATTCGGTAAAGGATAATGTTTTGGGAGAGATGGGTGCCTGGTAAACACTCAGTAGATTTTCGGGCTGATAACTCGATGGAAGCTGGTTATAAAACATCTGGAAAGTAAAGGCCAGGGAGTTTAAAAAGGTATAATCGGCTCCTATGGTGGCGAGTATAATGCCACTTGTATCTGCAAAACTCCTTTTTGGATGGTAATAGTTTATTTCCCCGCGAAACGCAGCTTTTGAGATGTTCCCCGACCAACCTGCTCCCAGCACATAATCCTGATCATCTACCATTCCTGCCAAGAACTGAACATCGTATCCACCTGCATTGAAACGACCTAATCCAGCCAACGTAATCTTTCCCTGGTTGTTCCATTTTGAGGCAACCTCAACCGTTGCGGTGGCCGATGGATAATACTGCAGCCGTATTGCATCGCTTCCGGGTCTTTCCGGGTAATCAACATCGAAATAAGAATAGGTATTGAAGAGATCATTCGGGTTCCAGACAATGGCCTGCCCCCAGTTAATTCTTTGACGGCCAACAGTGCATTGGACCTTTCCGGCGGTGACAGAGACCCATGCCCGGTCGAACTGCGTCACTAATGCAAATGACTGCCCGGAATAAACATCCCAGGTCATGTTGACCATGCCATCGTCGGCAAAGAGAGATCCTTTATAAGTTGGGTTAGCTGTGAACGACTGTCCAAATAGGAAGCGGTTCCGCATTCCGATACCCATTCCAAAAACCTTTCCCGGGTTCCAAGTAAAATCGAGTCGGTTGTTGAGTTGGTTGTCCAAAGTCCATGGATCCTCTATTTTGCTGAACTGGGCAATCTGCAGATCGTCGAGATATCCTTTTAGTTGCCAGGAACGGGATTTTTGTTCCTGTGAGAAAAGATTAAATGAAATAGCAAAAAACAGCATGGTTACGAATAAGCCATCAAATTTCATGGTTGTAAAACTAAGAACCTTAGCATTCTTTTCCAAATTAAACCCTTGATAACGTTAAACTCAATATTGAGCACACGAGTATTAAGCAATCAAACAATAATCCATATGCGCATCAGTTTTTAAAAGCAAGCTGAAATCAACCTCATGATAGCTTAATTTATAATAATCGCCATGATTGATATGGAAATACTTTTATAAGCCTGGCCTAGACAATTGATCATTTATTATTTTAAAATATGACTATAAACATTAAATTTGTTGGATAAGATTAACTAGCTCCTATGAAATTTAATATCCTTATCATTAACTTCTTCAAAGACCGCTTTAACCTGGAAAAGAATAAGGAGGAATATGGAGAGGTTATTGAATCGATTAAAAGGAACATCTATTTCAGGGGGACCAACCTCTGGGTATTGATGTTTGCCATCATCATTGCTTCGATAGGGCTTAATGTTAACTCAACCGCAGTCATCATCGGTGCTATGTTGGTATCACCCCTTATGGGCCCGATCATGGGAATCGGCCTGGGGGCAGGCATCAATGATTTAAGATTAATCCGCCTGTCTGCATATAATTTTCTGATCGCCATCGTAATTAGTCTGATCGCCTCTACAATTTATTTTTTACTATCACCATTAAACGAAGCACATTCAGAACTACTTGCAAGGACCACGCCAACAGTCTACGATGTTTTTATCGCGCTTTTCGGCGGCCTGGCAGGAATCGTTGCCACCTCAAGCAAAGAAAAAGGAAATGTTATCCCCGGGGTGGCTATTGCCACTGCACTCATGCCGCCGCTTTGCACAGCAGGCTATGGACTGGCTGTTGGAAATATGTTTTTTTTCATAGGAGCGCTATACCTCTTCTTCATTAACTCTGTTTTTATTTGCCTGGCTACCTTTCTTATCGTCAGATTTCTGCATTTTCCAAGACACAAATATCTGGATGAAAGCACCGGCCACCGGATGAGACTTTGGATCTGGTTGATTGTCATCATTACCTTCGTCCCCAGTGTCATCATTGCATATTACATGATCCACAGGAATGTTTTTGAAACCAATGCGAGCCGGTTTATTGCCAAGGAAATGATATTTGAAGGCAATACCATTATTGAGAAAAAAATTGATGCGGCATCCACGACCATTAAAGTAGTTTATATTGGCAAAGGTGTTAGCCCTGACCTGCTGGAAAATGCCAGGAAAAAACTCGGAGATTATCACCTTGAAAATGCAAATCTTAAGATAAACCAGGGGATGAAGGAGTTGACCACTTCTGACATCACCAGCATGAAATCCCAGATTATTGAAGAACTATATTTAAAAAATCAAGAGGTTTTATTGTCAAAGGATGAGAAAATAGACCTGCTTGAAAAGGAACTGACAAAATACCAGTCAGTCTATATGTCCGGAAATATTCTCAATGAGATCAGGGCACTCTTTCCGGGCGTGCAGGAGACCTCTTTCACCAGAGCCCTGCTGAGTTCAGCAAAGACTAAATTACCCGATACGGTAAACTTGGTCTATCTGAAATTCAACAGGTCAGTGAAGAACTATGAAATACGACGGCTTGAAAAGTGGTTAAACGAACGGATGAAAGGTGAGAAGATTAAAATAATCGTTGCGAAATAATTATTTATGAATGAGTTTCTTATAATAGCCATTTTTATAGTAGGATATCTGGCTATTGTGGCAGAGCATAAAATCCGTGTAAACAAGGCGGCCAGTGCCCTGATTGCTGGTGCATTGGTCTGGACCATTTTTATTTTATTCAGTTCTGACAAAGAAATAGTTACAGAGGCCATCGGCAAACATATGGCCGATATTTCAGGAATTCTTTTCTTCCTCTTGGGCGCAATGACAATCGTAGAACTGATTGATTCACATGACGGGTTTGATATCATCACGCAACTGATACGGACCAGGAAAAAACGCAGTTTACTCTGGATCATTGCCTTGATTACTTTTTTTCTATCCGCCCTGCTCGACAATCTCACAACCACAATTGTGATGGTTTCCCTGACCCGAAAACTGATCAGTGATGAACGAGATCGATGGTTTTTTGCAGGAATTATAATCATTGCCGCCAATGCGGGTGGAGCCTGGTCGCCCATGGGTGACGTTTCTACCACGATGCTCTGGATTGGGAACCAGATCACCGCCGTCAACATCATCCTCAAACTGATTATGCCGAGCCTGGTCTGTATGCTTGTACCGCTGATCGTGGCCTCATTTATGATAAAGCCAGAAAAAGCTATTCAGCCAAAACCTGACGAATCAAAGCAAAATCATGTAAACATGTTTGAAAAAAACCTCATCTTCTTTACGGGCATGATCGCATTGATGTTCGTCCCATTCTTCAAGACCCTGACCCACCTCCCCCCATTTATGGTCATGTTGCTTGCTCTTGGACTTATGTGGGTATTAACGGAAATTGTGCACCGAAAAAAACAAGGGAAAGAAAAAAGACCATTCTCCGTGGTTCATGCCTTGAAAGCCATCGACACATCGACCATTCTCTTTTTCCTTGGAATACTTCTTTGTGTCTCAGCGCTCCAATCCTCAGGCATTCTGATCACCTGGGCTGAATACCTGATGAAGCACATGCCAAACCAGAGTGCCACCATTCTGGTAATAGGAATACTTTCGGCCATTGTTGATAACGTCCCGCTGGTGGCAGCAGTGCAGGGAATGTACCCGCTAACCATTTACCCTACTGATCACTTCTTTTGGGAATTTCTTGCCTATGCAACGGGAACCGGAGGAAGCATCCTGATCATTGGTTCAGCCGCCGGGGTGGCTGCCATGGGCATGGAGCGGATCACGTTTTTCTGGTTTTTAAAGCGCATAGCAGCACTTGCATTCCTTGGTTATATTGCCGGTGCAGGTGTCTATATCCTGATGAACTGAGGAATTACTCATTATTCACCATCGTTTTCCCAAAGTTTTAACTGCCTATGGATTTGCAAAATTCATTCTTTTAAAAAGAATTTCAAATCGAGTACCTTCATTTACCGTGCTATAAACTGTTGAAACTGTTTCGTGGAGATCAAATATTTTTGCTACCAGCGAAAGACCAATGCCAAAGCCGCCGATAAACTTTACATTAGTAGCCCTGATAAAAGGTTGATAGATATTATCAAGTTCATTTTGTGGAATACCAATCCCCTTATCTGAAATATTGACCTGAATGAATTCGTTGAGTATAGATATTTCAACAATTACGTTATCATGGGAAAATTTACAGGCATTGTCAAGCAAATTACTGAAAGCTATGACAAGCATGCCATAATTGCCCCTGATAAGAAGTTCGTTTTCATTTTCAGGATACTGAATTTTAGGAATCATTTTTCGACCCGGATATTTGGCTTTAATGAATTGAATAGCGCTGAAAAGAATCTCATCAATCCTGACATCTGAAAGTTTGATATCCTGTCCTTTGTTTATCTGCGCTAATTCCAATAAGGTATTCAGTTGTGAATTAAGCTTTTTGAGGTCATCCACTAAACCTGAAATATGACTTTCATAATCTTCCGGTTTTTGTTCATGACTGAGAAGAAAATCGGATTCACTGATCATTATTGAAAGAGGTGTTCTTAATTCATGAGAAGCATTTGAAATGAAATCTGTCTGGTTTTTAAAGGCAATTTCAAGCTCGGTTAGCATTTCATTGAACGTAATTGAAAGTTGTGCAATTTCATCTTTTTTATTGCCTTCGTTAAGACGGGTATTCAATAGTGAGTAGTTTACTTGTTTTACGCGTCTGATAATTTCCGAAATTGGCTTAATGGCATTTTTTGAGAAAAGATAAGACAGGAGTACGGCCACCCAGATGCTGAACAGAGAGCTCCAGATAAGTATTCCCCGAAGCTCTGCCAGGTTTTCTTTGCGGGCATTGTCAAAAGCCATGACAAAAACATTAAAACTTTGATTATTAAAAGCATGCCTGTAATATACTCCATCTTTTTCTTCAATAGCAAAGTGATTTATCCCATCATTGATGGTATTTTGTCGGAGAACTTTATCAGTCAGATAATGAATGTTAATTTTATAGATCAAATGAAATGATGAATCAGTAATTGCAATTTCCTCTTTTTGCCAGTAAAAAGTCGATTTTTGAATTTTTGTTAACAGGTTTGAATCTATCTCGGCAACATTCAACAATAAAATAGCAGAATTTTTTGCTCTGTTCGTAAGGTTTTCCCTGAACTTGTCACGTTGGGTTGTATATGAAAAATAATAAACAAGAATTGAGAATAAAATAAACAGTCCTGCAACTATCAGTGTGAACTGTAATGACAATCTCGTTTTTATGTTCATTGATCAGATTTCTTTTTCGTTGCAATAAAATCCGAAGCCAAACTTCGTATGAATAAGTTTCGGATAGAAATCCTTATCGATCTTTTTCCGTAGATAATTCACGTAAACATCAATTACATTGGTTCCAGGATCAAAATCGATACCCCAAACCTTATCAATAATAAAATCTCGTGATAGTATCTTCCCCTGGTTGCTAAGGAACATATTTAATAATGCATATTCTTTAGCTGTTAGGTCTATTTTCTTTAAAGAACGGGTTACAGTCCTGGTGTTAAGATCCATCTCAAGATCAGCTATAGACAGTCTTTCTGTTTTAGGAGTTTTATCGGATCGCCTTAAAAATACATTTACCCTAGCTATTAATTCCCGAAAATCAAATGGTTTTAAAACATAATCGTCTGCACCGGCATCGAACCCTGTAACTTTATTATCAGGTGCACCAAGGGCCGTTAGCATTATAATTGGAATCTCTTTGTTTGATTTCCTGATTTCTTTACATAGATCATACCCATTGATCACGGGAATATTTATATCTAAAATAATCAGACTATACGTATTTGTCTCAATCATTTGTTTTCCCACGTACCCGTCATTAGCTATGTCGACTTTGAATCCTTCAAGTTCAAACTGCTTTTTAATGACTCTGGCTAACCTTTGCTCGTCCTCAATAATTATAATGTGTACTTTTTCCATATTAAATCATCATAGCACAAAGTTAAATTACGGAATAGAAGATAATATGCTCTTAGGAATTTCTAATGAAATTCTAATGAATTCTTAATGAATAGTCAAGGTGTCCTGTGTTATTTTAGCAATAAAATACGTACAAAGTATCCATCCATGAAAAAGCCATTATTTTCTAACAAGCAATTGTACACCATGCTTTTGGTAACAATAGTTATAATTCTCATCCTGTTGCTTTTGTAAAGTCCTTGAAAACTATTGTTCGTCCTCAAAACAAAAATATTTGGCCATTCCATAGCAAGCAGTCATGAGCATGATTAGCACAAAGTTATTAATGAGTGCAATTAATAGTTAGTTTAAGCGGCATACCGAACATGTTTTCCATGAAAATATTTCTTCACTTGTTCCGGGTCATTTTTTCTTTTCAAAAGGTAATCTTCAACCGTGTCTTCAAGTTGATCAACATTCAACGGTCTATGTTTGCCAACGGCATTGGTTTTTACATCCTGATTAACCAGTTCGTCAGGGTTCAATTCAGGGCTATATCCAGGAAGCAGAAACAGTTCA
>Ga0268284_1000214_pt1 | contig 48744 bp, 37 predicted proteins | sample saktaG_14_FD_190137 | JGI IMG/M metagenome (GOLD analysis project Ga0268284, IMG submission 190137) | Saline water microbial communities from Sakinaw Lake, British Columbia, Canada - sak_2013_06_06_40m | ecosystem: Environmental > Aquatic > Non-marine Saline and Alkaline > Saline ...
CCTGCCGGACAAAGCGGAAATACTGCTCAGCGGATGAAAAACCGACCGCCAGGCACAGCCCGAGTCAAACCCACGCCGCAGCACAAGCGCTACGCTCAATGACTGCGCCCATTTTCCTTTTTAGGTTAAAAAATGCAACTCCCATGACAGCCCCTGGTGGCGGAGCACGGCGGCGGGATTGGCTGTTGGGGGATCAAGTTCCCGCCGGAACGGGGTATTGGACGGTGGTGCCATCGACCCAATGGCAGCCGATCATGGTGGCGCGCGGGTGTTGCGGCACGTCGTGTTCATTGTGATGGACCATGGAGATGAGCATGTCCAAGGCCGCCTCGCCGACCAGGTCGTTGCGTTGGTCCATGCCCGCCCATTCGCCGTGATCGGCCCGCCATTCGTATTGGATGAGGCCGATGTCCTGCGGCACCCGCAGCCCGAGATCGAGCAGCCAGCGCTTGACCTCATGGTAGAGCGTGAAGATCACGTCGGGCTGGTTTTTTTCCAGCCACTTGGAAAACACCGCACGGTCGAGCCGGGCGTCCGCGACCTCGTGAAACGGCTGGGTCCTATGTTGCACCGGCACCAAGCGGCTCTGGCCGGTGAGAAATCCTGCGGTGAAGCGGCCTTCGATCAATTCGTCGATCACGCCATCGAGCACCAGCGCCGGGCGGCGGTAGCCTAAGGCCACGGCTTTTTCAAAGGCCTCCAGAGCGAGCGCGTGTTGATCGCTGCAGGCGAAGGACAGCGCGGGATCGCGGGTGCGCACGCCGGTGACCACGGCGGGGAATTTTTGCCACAGTGGGGCAAGATGGGTTGGCAGCCGGTTATGTTCCATCATGCCGATGATGATGAGGCCGCGGATATTGCGGGCGCGGAAAATCGATAGCCACCGCGCCACCGGCATGTCCGGTTCGTGCAACCAGAATTCATCCAACTGGTATCCGAGTTGCCGGGCACGCTGGCGGCAACCATGGACGTAGGCGGGAATCGTCGGGTGGCGGGTGAACGCGTCCCGTGACTTGTTGCCATTGATCATGGCCAGCGTGGCTTGGTAGCCGGGTGCGCGGGTTTGGCGCAACTGCGCCATGAGATGGGCCACGGTGGGATTCAGCCGGTAGCCCATGGACGTCGCCAGCTCGGCAATGCGTTTGCGCGTATCCTCCGAGACTCTCGGACTTCCTCGCAGGGCGAGACTCACCGTGTTTTTGGAAACACCCGCCGCCTTTGCGACATCCGCCATCGTGGGCTGTGGCATGGGTCACTGATAGCCGGGAAATCGTCTTCGTCCAGCCGGAAATATGACTGTCATACCAATTGCATCTTTCCGAGCCGGGCCGGAGGCTCTAATAGACCGTCCGTTATGCCCTTCACGATCGGCTTGGATTACGGGACCAACTCAGCGCGCGCGCTGGTGGTGGATTGCGCAAATGGCCGCGAAATCGGCACCGCGGTGGTGGACTATCCTTCGGGACATCAGGGGATTCTGCTGGATGCGGCCGATCACCATCTGGCCCGGCAATGTCCGGCGGACTATCTGATTGCGCTGGAGCAGGCGACCGTGCTGGCCTTGCAAGCCGCGTGTCAGGCGGAGCCCGCGTTTAGCGCGGACCAAGTGATAGGAATCGGCATGGATGGCACGGGATCCAGCCCGATTCCGGTGGACTCCAACAACGTTCCGGTGGCATCCGACCCGCGTTTCTCTAACAACCTGAACGCCCAGTGTTGGCTGTGGAAAGACCACACCAGTATTCCCGAAGCGGCGGCCATCACCGCCACCGCCCGCAAACTCCGCCCGCAATACCTGGCGAAAATCGGCGGCACCTATTCGTCCGAGTGGTTCTGGGCGAAAGTCTGGCATTGCCTCAAGGTGGATGCCGCGGTGTTCGATGCGGCCTATTCCTGGGTCGAACTCGCCGATTTCGTGCCGGCCGTGCTGGCCGGCGTGACCGATCCACGCGCAATCCAGCGCGGCGTGTGCATGGCCGGCCACAAAGCCCTCTATGCCGACGACTGGGGCGGGCTGCCGGACCAGGAGTTTCTAACTGCCTTGGATCCCAAACTCGCCGCCCTGCGCGACCGCCTCTACGACAAGGCGCACGATGCCTCGGCCATTGCGGGCAAACTTTGTCCGCAATGGGCGGCCAAACTCGGGCTGCAGGCGGGCATCCCGATCGCCATCGGTGAAATGGACGTTCACTATGGTGCCATCGGCTGCGGTGTGGACGAAGGCACGCTGGTCAAAGTCATCGGCACCTCCACCTGTGATTGCGCGGTGGTTTCCGCCGACAAAACCGTGGCCGATATCCCCGGCATCTGCGGCATCGTCAAAGGCGCGATTCTTCCCGGTTACTTCGGTGTCGAGGCCGGCCAATCCGCGGTCGGCGATATTTTCAAATGGTTCGTCGAAGTGGTGCTGGGCGACGTTACCCTGCATGGCAAACTCACCGACGAAGCCGCCACGCTCAAACCCGGCCAGTCAGGGCTGCTCGTGCTCGATTGGAACAATGGCAACCGCACCATCCTCGTCGACCAAGGGCTCACCGGCTTGATGTTAGGACAGACGCTCTACACGACCCAGGCGGAAATCTACCGGGCCATCATCGAAGGCACCGCCTTTGGCGCCCGCATGATCGTGGAGCGCATCCGCGAATACGGCGTGCCCGTCGAGCGCATCGTTTGTTCCGGCGGCCTCGCCGAGAAATGCCCGCCGCTGATGCAGATTTACGCGGATGTGACCGGCTGTGAAATGCGCCTTTCCCGGTCGTCGCAATCCTGCGCGCTGGGTGCCGCCATCGCGGCGGCGGTAGTTGCCGGGGCGCATCCGGACTTCCAGACCGCCCAGGCGGCGATGACCGGCCTGAAGGAACTCACTTACCGGCCGATCCCCGAAAACCAGGCGGTCTATCAGCAACTCCACGCGCTTTACCGCGAGTTGCACGATTCCTTCGGCGGAGTATCCAAGAGTGCCGACCTCGGCCACGTCATGAAAGACCTGCTCGCCTTGAAGGCCAAACAATCCCGTTAACTTCCCCACCCTGTTACCCATGTCCGACATCAACAACTTCAGCCACCTCGAAATCTGGTTCGTCACCGGCTCCCAGCACCTTTACGGCCCCGCCGCGCTCGCCAAGGTGGACGAACACGCCACGGAAGTCGTCGCGTCCCTGAATGCCTCCGGCGCGCTCCCGCACAAAGTCGTTTTCAAACCGGTCCTCAAGTCGTCGGAGGAAATCACCCAATTCGCGATGGATGCGAACACCGCGCCTAACTGCATCGGCATCATCGCCTGGATGCACACGTTTTCCCCGGCGAAAATGTGGATCGAAGGCCTGCAAATCCTCCGCCGGCCGCTGGCCGACCTGCACACCCAGTTCAACCGCGACATTCCATGGGATTCCATCGACATGGATTTCATGAATCTCAACCAGACCGCCCACGGCGGCCGCGAGTTCGGTCACATTGGGGCCCGCTTGCGCCTGCCGCGCAAGGCGGTCGTTGGTCACTGGCAGGACGGTGAAGTCCACGAACGGCTGGCCGCATGGGCCCGCGCCGCCCGTGGTTGGCACGTGTCGCGCCGGCTCAGGGTGGCCCGCATCGGTGACAACATGCGCCACGTCGCGGTCACCGAGGGCGACAAGGTTTCCGCGCAAATCCGCTTCGGCTGGGAAGTCAACACCTTCGGCATCGGCGATCTCGTCGCGAAAATCAAAGCCGTGCCCGCCGCGCAAATCGACGCTCTCTGCGCCGAATACGAGACCGCATATGCGCTGGCACCGGAGCTCAAAAATGGTGCGGCCCGCCACGAATCGCTGCGTGATTCCGCGGCCATCGAACTGGGCCTCCGAGATCTGTTAGAAGAGGGCGGCTTCACCGCCTTCACCACCACGTTTGAAGATCTCCACGGCATGAAGCAACTGCCGGGACTCGCCGTCCAGCGCCTGATGGCTGACGGTTACGGATTCGCCGGGGAGGGTGACTGGAAAACCGCCGCGCTCACCCGCATCATGAAGGTGATGGCCCACGGCCTCGCAGGCGGCACCACCTTCATGGAGGACTATACCTATCACCTCGATCCCGCGAACCCGCTCGTGCTCGGCGCGCACATGCTGGAAATCTGCCCGTCCATTTCCTCCGCCAAGCCGAAGATCGAGATTCATCCGTTAGGCATCGGCGGCAAGGACGACCCGTGCCGCATGGTGTTCGACTGCCCTGCCGGCCAAGCCGTGAATGCCTCGATCATCGATCTGGGCAACCGCTTCCGGTTCCTGGTCAATGAAGTCGCGTGCGTCGCACCGGAGCATGCCCTGCCGAAACTGCCGGTCGCGCGGGTGTTATGGCAACCGCTGCCGGACCTCAAGACCGCAACCGCCGCGTGGATCTATGCCGGGGGCGCGCACCACACCGTGCTGTCCTATGCGCTCACCAGCGAGCACCTCGAGGATTTCGCGGAAATGGCACGCATCGAACTCAGCGTGATCGATGAGCACACCCGTCTCCGGTCCTACAAAACGGAACTCCGCCAGGCCGATCTCTACTATCACCTTGCCCAAGGCATCCAAGGGTGAAGCACTAAATATTAAGCACGAAATCCTAAACAAATATTGGATTCCACTCTCCATAGGCACTTCAGCTTCTCTTCCGTTTAGAATTTAATGCTTCAGATTTAGTGCTTGGAGTTTAAGATTTGATATGCCATGTCATACACGGACCTGAAAGACGAATGCCTCGCGGCCAACCTCGACCTGCCCAAAACCGGCTTGGTCGATCTGACATTCGGCAACGTCTCGGTGGCGGATCCCGGGCGGCGCGTGTTTGCCATCAAACCCAGCGGGGTGAGCTATGGGGAACTCCGTGCTTCGCACATCGTGGTGCTCGATTATGACGGCCACATCATTGAAGGCGACCTGCGGCCATCGTCGGACACGCCCACCCACCGCCATCTCTATCTGAATTTTGCCGACATCCGTGCGGTGGTCCACACCCACTCGCGCAACGCGGTGGCCTTTGCCCAGGCCGGCCTCGATCTGCCATGCCTCGGCACCACGCATTGCGATTATTTCCTCGGCCCGGTGCCGGTGACGCGGACCATGACCCCGGCGGAAGTGGCCGGCGAGTACGAATGGGAAACCGGCAAGGTGATCGTCGAGCGGTTTGCCGGGCTCAATCCGTTGGAGATGCCCGCCGTGCTGGTGCGCAATCACGGGCCCTTCGCCTGGGGACCAACCGCCGCCAAAGCGCTCGAAACCGCGCTGGCCCTGGAAATCGCCGCAGACATGGCGCTCAAGACCCTTGCGCTCAATCCCTGCGCGCCGCCCGCGCCGGCCCACCTGCTCGAAAAACACTTTTCCCGCAAACACGGACCCGGCGCCTACTACGGCCAGGCAAAACCCCACGCTTGAAACCGCGGGGTTTTCCTGTTTTTAAAAGATCTCCCATCCGATGAACCTATCCATAACTAACTGAACCACCCCATGCAAACACTGAACCTGATGCCCGTGATGGCAGCTATCAACACCCGCATGGCCGCTCTCGACTGGGCGGCCATTGCCATCTATTTCTCCCTCCTGTTAGGCGTTGCCTGGTGGGTGGTGAGCAAGAACAAAAACACCGCCGCGGACTACTTCCTCGCCGGCCGCAACCTCGGGTGGTGGGTGATCGGCGCATCGATTTTCGCCTCGAACATCGGCTCCGAGCACATTGTCGGCCTCGCCGGTTCCGGCGCCAAGGACGGTGTGGCAATGGCCCACTATGAACTTCACGCCTGGTGTCTGCTGGTGCTGGCCTGGGTGTTCGTGCCGTTCTACATGCGCTCGCAGGTGTTCACCATGCCGGAGTTCCTGGAACGCCGCTTCTCCTCGGGATCCCGTTACGTGCTGTCGATCGTCTCGATCATCACCTTCATCCTGTCGAAAATCGCCGTCGGCATCTTCGCCGGTGGCGTGGTCTTCGGCACCCTGCTGCCGGAACTCAATATCACGATCGGCAACACCGTGATTGATAGTTTCTGGATCGGCTCCATCGCGGTCATTCTGCTAACCGGCTTATACACCGTCATTGGCGGGATGCGGGCGGTGGCATACAACGATGCCGTGCAGGTGGTCGTCCTGATCGGTGGTTCGGCTTTGCTCACTTTCTACGGGCTCCACAAGCTGGGCGGCTGGGGCGTGCTTCGCGACGTTTGCGGTTCGGACATGTTCAACCTCTGGAAACCCCTGATCCCGGCCGGCGTCGAAAGCACCTGGGCACCCGTGCTGGAGAAAAACTCCGGCGGCGAGGTGGTCAAAATGGCCTGGTATTTCAACAACCACTTCCCCTGGCTGGGCATGGCCATCTGTGCCCCGGTCATCGGCCTCTGGTATTGGTGTACCGACCAATACATCGTGCAGCGTGCCCTTGGCGCCCCTAACGAAAAAGTCGCGCGGGAAGGCAGCATCTTCGCCGCGTTCCTCAAGCTGTTTCCGGTGTATCTGTTCATCGTGCCCGGCCTGATCTGCTACGCGCTGGTGAAAAAGAACATGATCCCCGAGATGACCGCCGAGTTTGCCGCGAAGGGTTCCCAAGGAGCCTTCCCGATGATGGTGCAATACCTGCTGCCCGCGGGGCTGCGCGGCATTGTGGTGGCCGGTTTGCTGTCCGCCCTCATGGGCTCGCTGGCCGGCGTGTTCAACGCCTGCTCGACCCTGTTCACGGTGGACCTTTATGAGAAATGGCGGCCCAAGGCGACCCAGGGCGAGCTCGTTAGAATGGGCCGTATCGCCACGGCCGTGATGGTGCTCATCGCACTGCTGTGGATTCCGGTGGTGAAGGGCGCGGACGGCCTATACGGCTATCTGCAATCGGTGCAGGGTTACCTCGCGCCGCCGATCTTCGTGGTGTTTTTCCTCGGTGTGTTCTGGAAACGGCTCAACGCACAGGGTTGCTTCTGGGCGATGGTCGTGGGTTTCGTCGTCGGCATCTTCCGGATGTGTGTGGATACCCCGATCACCATCGGCTGGATCAAGAGCTATCCCCACGGTTCGTTCTTCTGGATCATCAACAACATCAACTTCCAGTACTTCTCCATCCTCATCACCCTCATTTCCGCGGTGGTCATGGTGGGAGTCAGCTACATGACTCCGGAACCCAACCAACCGCAGATCCAGGGCCTGACCTTCGCCACCGCCTCCGCCGAGGACAAGGCGAACACCCGCGCCAGTTGGAACAAGTGGGACGTTATCGGCTCGCTCGTCATCATGGCCTTCATCATCGGGGCCTATGTCTATTTCACGGGCTGAGCGCCTCCCGGAATGTGGCGGCGGTCTGTGACCGCCGCTGATATTCGGTGAAAGTAGGATGTTAGTGACATCCAGGAAAGCGTGCGACGGTCACAGACCGCCGCCACAGTCGTCCATCCAGAGATTGAGGATCTCCACGGCGGCGGCCTGGTCGATGACGGCTTTTTGTTGGCGGGAGTTACGGCCGGCTTCGCGGAGTTTGGCGGCGGCGCTGGCGGTGGTCAGGGATTCATCCACGAACACTAATGGAATCGTCGGCAGGCGTTCACGCAGCAAATCCGCGAACGCGCGGACCTTGGCCGCAGAGTCGCCCTCGCTGCCGTCCATGCGCAGCGGCAGGCCGAGCACCAAGGTGCGGATGCCCCGCAATTCGGCGAGTTGGGCGATCCGGGCGATGGGATCGATCCGCCCGCGTTCGATAGTCTCCACCGGATGGGCGAGAATGCCGCAGGCGTCGGTCGCGGCAATGCCGATGCGCGCAGCGCCATGATCAATGCCCAGCGCCGGGTGCGGGGTGGTGGAAAGTGGAGATTTCAAATTTGAGATTTTTGATTTAGCAAAGACCCCGGTGTGCTTGGTGTGAAACCGGGAGTAACTCGTGCTTGCGTACAAATTATTGATGCGACCGCATCAATAATTTGTACGAGTTGCGCAGGAGGAATTCATGGTGCTAGAGCAGATCCGGCGGCAGGATGGTTGCTAGATTTTTGATGGCATCGGCCTGGTGGCGGTTGGCGATGAGCAGGGCGTCCCCGGTTTGCACGACGATCAGATCATCCACGCCGAGCAGGGCGATGCGGCTGCCGGGCCGGGCGTTGAAGACGATGTTATGGTGCGAATCGAGCTGGATGATGGCCTGGTTGGCGCGGTTGTCGCTGCCGCGGTTTTCAAAATACTTGGCGACCGAGACCCAGGACCCGACGTCGTCCCAATCAAAGGTGGCCTCGAGGTTGAGCACGCGGTCGGCGCATTCCATCAGCGCGTAGTCAATGGACCTGGCCGGCAGCCCGGGAAACAGGGCGGCGACGGAGGCGGTGATATTGTTAGATGCGCGGAGTTCGGCGACGAAGTTCCCGAGCTCGGGTGCGTGTTTGGCGAGTTGTTGGATGACGGTGGGCAAGGACCAGACGAACATGCCGGCGTTCCACGAGAAGCCGCCCTGTTGCAGGAATTGGGCGGCGAGTTCCGGCTTGGGTTTTTCGTGGAAGCGTTTCACCTCGAAGGCCGGGTTCCCGCCAGTGAAGCCGGGGATGGCCGCCAGCCCGCCGCGTTCGATATAGCCATAGGACGGGCAGGCCCAGGTCGGGTGGATGCCGAGGGTGACCAGGCCATCGGACAATTCCGCGACGGCGAGGGCATCGCGCATCACGGCCTGGAAGGCGGCGGTGTCATGGATGAGTTGATCCGAGGGCAAGACCATCATCACGGCAGCCGGATTGCGCGCGGCGATCAGGCCGATGCCCAGCGCCACGGCGGGGGCGGTGTCGCGTTTGGCCGGCTCGGCAAAAATATTTTCCGCGGGCAGCATGGCGGCGTTTTCGCGCACGGCGTCGAGTTGGCGGGCATTGGTGAGAATGAGGATATTTTCGCGCGGGACGAGGCCGTCGAGGCGGCGGATGGTTTGTTCGAGCAGCGTGCCATTGCCGAAGAGGTCGAGCAATTGTTTCGGGCGTGCGTTGCGGCTCAGCGGCCAGAAGCGGGTGCCGGACCCCCCGGCGAGGATCAAGGCATAGGTGTTTGCAGGAGCGGGCATGACGGCTGGGAGATTCGCTCATTTCCGCGGCTTGGGAAAGCGGGAATCGGCAACAATTTCTTTTCCAGGGTTGTCGTCAAGCCGGATGGAAGCTAACGTCCCAGCATGTCACCCTTGCATAGCGCATCGACTCCGGCGTGGATTGAAACCAGCGCCCTCACCGCACCCGCGCTTTTAGGTGCGGCGGCGGGCCTGTTGCTGGGCGATTTGATGCACCGCCGCGCGCGCCGCGGTGTGGGAATCGGCCTCGGCGCGCTCGGCGTGGCATTGTTGTTGCCCTTTGTGGTCGGCGGGGTCGCGGGGCTGGTGACCGGCCCGAAAAGCAAAATGGGCGTGCGCCGCAGGATCCAACGCATCCGCGACGCGGGCATCGGACAGCCGGATTATGATGAAGTGGACGCGGAACTGCGCGAACAAGGGCTTGTCTAACAAAAAATGCGCGTGGCGCTGACAGGAACCACGGGACGCGTGGGTGCGGCCTTGGCCAGCCATCTGGCAATGCGCCATCAGGTGATTGCCTTGCCGCGCGGCGTCTGCGATCTGGCGGACCGTTCATCCCTCGAGCGGGCCTTGGAGCCTCTGGACTGCGAAGTGTTCATCCATCCGGCAGGCCTCACGAACCTTGAAACCTGCGAGGACGATCCGGCGCTCGCGATGCGGGTCAATGCCGAGGCTCCCGGGGAAATCGCCGACTGGGCGGCGCGACGCGGCGTCCGGGTGATTCATTTCAGCACGGACTATGTCTTCGCGGGTCTAACTCCAGGACTCCGCGCCGAAACCGAGACACCAGAGCCTATCAATTGTTATGGCCGGAGCAAACTTGCCGGCGAACACGCCGTGCTGGCGCACCCGGGCAACCTGGTGCTCCGCGTGTCCTGGGTCTTCGGCCCGGAAAAACCCTCGTTCGTCGATCAAATCTTCACCGCCGCGCTCGCCAACCGACCGCTCGCCGCCGTGGCCGACAAATTCTCGCTGCCCACCTGCACCACTGACCTGGCCCGCTGGGTGAATCAATTGCTGGATCGCGAAACAACCGGGATTCTGCATGCCTGCAATCCCGGTGATCCGGTCACTTGGCACGGCCTCGCCACCGCCGTGGTGCGGGAAATGACCGCCTGCGGAATCATCAGCCACTGCCCGGAGATCACGCAACAAACGCTCGAAGATATGAGGGACTGGCGCGCGCCGCGCCCGCGCTTCACCGCCATGGACACCAGCCGTTTGGCCGCCGCCCTGGGCGAAACACCCCGCCCGTGGCCCGCTGCCCTGACGGAACATGTGCGGTTAGGAGCGCGGATATCCTGTCCGCGGTCCTGATTTTCATCGATCTTGTGACGATTCCATGACAATTCCCGCAGGCCAACCTGCTAGTCTCACCTTCATGCAGCCAACCCCACTTGCCCCGCAAAGATATCGGCTTCTCCTAGCCGCCGTGTGTTTGTTCCTTCCCATCGCCACGGCCCGGGCGGATGACCCGCCGCTGCGCGACCTGCTGCGCGACGGTCTCTACGCCGAGGAAGTCACCCGCGATGCCGAAGCCGCCGCCAATCAATACGAACAAGTCCTCGCCCGCTACGCCGAACAACGCGAGTTCGCCGCCACCGCCCTGTTCCGGCTCGCAGAGGTCCGCCGCAAACAAAACCGCAAGGACGACGCGATCCAACTCTATCAGCGGGTCCTAACCGAGTTCCCCCAGGCCGAACCCCAGGCCAAACTCGCCCGCGAAAACCTCGCCACCCTCGGCGCCAAGGTGCCCGAGCCGGGCGGTGTCGTGACGAACCCGGAGCTTGCGGAATTAGCCAGACTTGAGAACATGGCAACGACTGCGCCGGACGTTCTCTTGGATCCCAGCACATTGCAAAAAGCAGTGGGCTCTGACTGGTCGAAGGTTGTGAGGTGGTTGCTGACCCAAGGCAGCCGGCCCTATGAAGGGGACGCTCTCCCACTCGCAGCGGAACGGGGCAATCTCGAAATCGTCAGGCTATTGACCGACAATGACGCCGTGGTGCCTCAAACGATTGCCACGAAATCCATCCTATCAGCCATCCAGTATGACCGGCAGACGATTCTCGAATACCTCTTGAAAAAAGGCTTCAAACCGGGAATGACCGCCAGCGCATTTGGAGAAATGCCCGTCTTCATCGAAGCGGTGTTGAAGGGGCATCTGCGAGGCGCGGAGATCCTGCTGCAACATGGAGCGGATCCCAATGTCATGGTTGTGGCCAGACCCGGGAAGGATTTCTCGCCTTGCGGAACCGCCCTCCATCTAACGATCGCGAATGGTTTGGGAAATGAGGAAAAGTTTGCCGCGGCCAATTGGTTGCTCGAAAAAGGCGCGAAGCCGGACATCCCGGATCCCTACTACGGGCTCACGCCCTTGCACTATGCCGCCATGAGCGCAAATCTCGGAGCCCACAAAATGATGGGAAAACTGTTGGATGCCGGTGCGGATCCGAACCGCCGGTCCAATGCCCGAATGGTCTCCGATGGCTTGAAGAGTGAGTTCTTGTTGGACGCCACTCCGTTAGAGGTGGCCCTCGTCTGGGGTTATCCGGCCACGCGGTTAGAAAGAGTGAAACTGCTCCTGAAGCACGGCGCGAAGCCAGATCTTGAAGGATCCAAGGTCGGGCGAGCGTTGAGCATGGGAATTCAAATGAGCGACGATCCGCGCGCACCTGAACTGGTCCAGATGCTGGGCGATGCCGGATATCCCATGAAGGAACCGAAGCTGCTGGAAAGCGCGATCAAGAAAAACGATGCGAAGCTGATCGGCTTGCTTTTCAAGCATGGGGCGGATCCAAATTTGCGGAATCAAGAAGGCGATTCGCTGCTGGTTCAGGCCAGCAAGGCCGGCGACTCCGCCCGGGTCGCGCTGTTGATAGAAGCGGGGGCCGACGTCCACGCGCTATCATCTGATGGGCGGAGCGCTCTCCGTATTGCTGCAAGCTCCGACAACTCGGGTGATGGAATGTCATGTGTCGGGATCCTGCTCGCGGCAGGAGCAAAGCCGGATGATAAGTGGCGCGAGAGAGGATTCTACCAAACTCCAACACCCATCCGACATGTTCTAATCGATAAATTCATCATCCCAACCCTCGTCAGTGAGTCTGACATCTTCCTGCAGGTTGATGCATTGAGCGTCCAAACCCTCCGTATGGCAACCCGATCCGGCAAGGCCCAGGTCCCTGAGCTGGCCTCGTGGCTCCTGGCCAACCACATGAAAATAGAAACGTTATCGTCGGGTGATGACTTGAAACCACGCTGGGCGATTTGGCGGAAAAACGACCGCGGGGAACTGGTGAAACTGGATGTGGATTTGCATCGTGCGCCGGAAATCCCCGCACTGCGATGGGGGGATGTCGTGTCGGTTGTGATAGATAAGCCAAACTCTTACTCTGGTGGTCCACGTTATGGCTTGCCGCAGTATGTGCTCTGGTCGTTGCGCAAACACATCACCTTTCCCATCACCGTCGAGATTGAAGGCAAAACCCGCGAGATCACCGTGCGCGGAGACCGGATCTTCTTTGATCCGACCAAGAATGAAGTCCCGCTGCAGGGCGCGCAGTATGTGATCGAGTTGCTCAGACCGCCAGCTGCTTGCCCCGATTCCGTGGGGACCGCGATTGTCATCTCACGCCAAGGCTGGCCGGATGTCCGCCTCGCCTATGCCTCGCAGGAAGCCAAAAAATTCCCGCTGGAAGCGGGGGACCGTATCAAACTGGAAGTCACGGCACTCAACGCCGGGGATATTGCAGCGGCGCGAAAGGATGTCGTTACCGTGAAGGTGGCGGACTATCCGTTTGCTAGAAAGGTGGCATTTTCGTCCGCGGTGATTTGCACACCGACGCTGATTCAAGCGTTTGTCGAGATGCAGTTGCCCGAGGAGTTTTCCGACATGCGTTGGGCAGAAGCGGATTGGAAAATCCTGCGAGAGTATAGTGCTTTTGGAACATCCGTGGCTTTTATCCTCCTGCCCCATCCCGATCTGTCACGCATCCGGATTCATCGCCTGCAAGAGGACGGGGCGGAAAAAGTGATCGACGTGGACCTGGCGAAAATCATTGCGGCGGCCACCGATCTCACCACACCAGAGGAGGCGCGGCAGGCGGATGTCATGCTGCAGGCCGGGGATAGGGTGGAGATATTCCTGCTCAAGGACCGCCTCGACCAGCCGTGGAAAGGATTCACTGCGGCGGAAGAAGCCTTTTTCAACAAGGCGCTCGCAGGCCGTGTGCAAGTCATCGACAGCGATGGAAAGGTGACCATCCGGGAGCTGAACTACCGGCAGCCGCGCTTTATCGAAACCGAGAGTGGTTGGATTCCCGTGCCGCCGAAGACCGGGGTTGCCAGTGTCCGGGCATCCTGGGTGACCCGAGCCGAGATGGTGACAGTCAAACGTAAGGATGGCCTGACCGGTGATGCTGAAGCCCAATATATTTTCCTCCGGGATGGCGACGAGGTCAGAACAAGGGCAGGTCAATTACCCAGGCCTCGCACTCCATCAACGCCCTAATCCCGCTAACCACGAAGATGGAAACCACGGATGATACCGGCGCGATCAAGGAGCGGCGACACTCCGATTCGCCGCTGTCCACGGGAAGAAAAGGGAACGAGGATTTACGCATCTCATGGACTTCTCATGGGCATGGACGGATCGGAGTCCGCCACTCCTTGAGGTGGCTCACTCTGGCGGTGGTGTTGCCGCTGACCGTGCTGGCCGTATTCGCGGCACGCGGCGTGCAGGCCCAGCGCCGGGCATTCTGCCCGGAGCCGTTTTCAACCCAACAAACGCGGGCATTGATCCGTGGTGATTGGAGCACGGCCCGGGATGAAGCGAAATACATCGCGCCACCGTTCCCGGATTGCATTGGCTGCATGCCCATGCTTGTTTCGTGGCGTGAATGGCTTGTCCGAACACCTGTTTTGGGATGTGAAGCGACAGGGGGTGGATCCCGAACGCCACGCCGCGTGGCTCGTCAGGCGCGTGCTGGAATATGGCTATTGGAGCGATTGGCAGACGCTGGTGGCATCTTATGGCAAGCCGCGCCTTGCGCAGATCGTCGTCGGCATTCGTTCGCTCAATCCACGGGCCTATGCCTTCTGCCGCGCTTGGTTCCAACTCCCCGCCAGTGATTTCCGATGCTCCACTACCACGCCGTTCCCGTAACCGTCCTGGAAGTTCTGAGAACCCTGGGCCCACCGTTGCTGGCCACCGGATTTTCACTGGCGGGTGGAACCTCACTGGCGTTGCGTTGCGGACATCGGCTGTCCATGGATCTCGATTTCTTCACCACCGGGACATTTGACGCGGAGGCGCTCTTGCTACAACTCGAGCTGCCCCGCGAGAGCGTGGTGGATCGCGCCGCAGGAACCCTCCAGCTTCTCTGGCAGAGCGTGAAAATCGATTTTCTGCGCCATGCCTATCCGTTGCTTGAAGAGCCGGTGATTCTTGATGGCATCCGCATGTTGTCCCTATCAGACGTCGCGGCGATGAAGCTCAACGCGATCACCAACCGGGGTTCCAAAAAAGACTTCTTCGATCTAACGATGCTGTTGGAAAGCCGCACCCTGCCGGATATGTTGGATGCCTACTGCCGCAAGTATTCCGCCAGCAACAAGTTCATGGTCATCCGGAGCCTGGCGTGGTTCGACGATGCGGAAGACGAACCGGACCCCGAATCCCTGACAGATCATTCGTGGCCGTCTATCAAAGAAGCCATCAGCGCCGCGGTTGCCTCCCTCACCTGAAGAGCCCCTCTGTCCTCTGTCTTCTGTTCCGTTCCCCATGCCCCGCCCTGACCCATCACCCCTCCGTTGGCTCTCGCTTGCCGTGCTGGTGCCGATGCTGGGACTTGCGGTGCTGGCGGCCATCGGCACGCGGGCGCAGATCCGCGCGGCATGGAGCGAGGCCCGCGATGAGGCGAAGCGCCTCGCCGCCGACCGCGCCGTGCTGTGGGATCGGTTGTTGGATGAGAGCATCCAACAGGCGGCCCTCTATCCGGCCCTGCCGGTTCCGGGCAGCGCTTCTCCCGTCGATCAAGTCCTGGATGGCAAGGATGCGGCGGCTCTGGCCAAACTCCGCGACGACCCCGCCGCAGGGCTTTCGCCGGCGGGTCTGCCGCGCCGCGTGCTGGCCGCGTTGAGGTTGTTAGAAATTGATCCGGCAGCCCAACAAGCGGACGCGCTCGCCACGCTGGTCACCCGCGAGTGCCCGTCGATCCTCACTCTAACAGCGCTCGGCAAGCTCGCCTTTCCCGAACAGCCCGCCTGGCTCGCGCAATGGCGGCTCGCCGAGCAAGCCCGCGCGATTTTCCGCAAACAGCCAACGGCCACGTGGATGGAAAACGGCGGGCAGGTCTGGTGGACCGCTCCGGCCCAGGACGGGCTGCAATTCATCGCGCCCGGGCAGTTTGAGGAAATCCAGCACAGCACCCGGCGCAATCTGCCGCCATGGGCGGAGTTGCGGCTCGCCAGCGGCCAGCAGGTGCTGGCCGGTCCCGCAGCCGGAGAGTTGTTAGCCTCGGTCCCGCTAACGCACCACGACGGCCTGCGCCTCGAAGTGATTGCCAGCCGGCCCGCTTTGGTTGAAGCCGGTGCCCGTCAGCAGGCCCGCTGGACCCTTAGCCTGTTAGCCTTTGCGGTTTTCCTATCTGGCGGTGGGTTGTGGTTGATCCAGCGGGTGGTCAAACGCGAACAACGCCTCAACGCGCTGAAGAGCGATTTCGTCGCCAGCGTGTCCCACGAACTGCGCGCCCCGGTAGCCTCGATCCGCCTGATGGCCGACGCGCTCGAAGCGCAAAAAGTCGCGCCTGAAACCGCCCGGGAATTCCACCGCTTGATCGCCCGCGAAAGCGCCCGGCTATCGACCTTGGTCGGCAACGTGCTCGACCACGCGCGCATCGAACAAGGCCGCCGGGTGTGGACGATGGAGCCCTGCGACCTCGCCGCTCTAACCGCCGACACGCTGCGGATCATGGAACCGCTGGCGCGGGAGAAAGGGATCACACTCACCCCGGACTTGAAACCGGTGGAGGCAGCGGTCGATTCCGGCGCGATCCAACAGGCGCTGGTCAACCTGCTCGACAACGCCATCAAGTTTTCGCCGCCCGGCGGCACCATTGAGACCGCACTTTCTATCAATCCGAAAGCAGGTTGTTGGGAGTTGTCCGTGCGCGACCACGGCCCCGGCATTCCGGCCGCCGAGCACGCGCGGATCTTCGAGCGCTTCCACCGTCTCGGCAGCGAACTGCGCCGCGAAACCCAGGGCACCGGCATCGGCCTGAGCCTGGTCAAGGCCATCGCCGAAGCCCATGGCGGACGCGTTGCTCTAACCAGCGCCGGCGGGCAGGGAAGTTCCTTCACCCTGACTATTCCCTGGAGTCCGCACGTAAACTCATAAGTCCCATAAATCCCATAAGTCCCATAGGACCTATAAGACCTATCACCCACCCATCCACAACCCATGAGACTGCTAGTCATTGAAGACGAGCTGCCGATGCGCACCGCGCTGGTGGAAACGCTCAAGGCGGAAGGCTACCGCGTGCGCGCCGCCGCCGATGGCGTCACTGGCCTCGAACTCGCCTGCACCGAACCCTTCGATCTGATTCTGTTGGACGTGATGATGCCCGGCCTCGACGGCTTCGCGGTCTGCCGCGAGCTGCGCCAGCGCGGGCGGGACATGCCGGTGCTGATGCTCACCGCCAAGGGCCAGATCGATGACCGCGTGACAGGACTCGACAGCGGGGCCGACGACTATCTGGTCAAACCCTTCAGCCTGAAGGAATTGTTAGCCCGGGTGCGGGCCTTGCTGCGGCGCAGTGAGCACGGCCAGGCCGTGCCGGACCTGCTGGAACTCGGCGCTGCCACCATCGACTTCCGGCGTTGCGTTCTAACGCGCGCAGGCCGCCAACACCCGCTCTCCGAAAAGGAAGCCGGCATGCTCCGCTTGCTGGTGGCAAATGCCGGTGAGGCTGTTAGCCGGGAGAAATTCCTCGATGTCGTCTGGGGCTACCACGCCTACCCCGGCCTGCGGACCATCGACAACTTCATCACCGGCCTGCGTGCCAAGCTCGAGGCGGACCCCGCCCACCCCCGCCACCTCCTCACCGTGCGTGGTATGGGCTACCGGTTTGATCCATGATCCGGGGTGGCAATCGGTTGGAACGTCCGTTCGGGACATTGAATGTTAGATCCTGTTGCGCCCCGGGTGTTACCTTGCGGCATCCACCTACATCAGGCGTCGCGCCGCGACGCAACATCCATATCGTTCTGGGAACCGTGGGTTGAAACCCACGGCTACCTTCAAGGGTCGCGCCGCGACCGAAGAGGACCTACCCACGCTAAACACCATGCGAGGAACCTTTCGTCGGAAAAGGGTGTATAACCGGCAGGCGATTTGGCTCCCTGCTGTCGGCGGGCTTGACAGCATTGGAGGGTCTCCCACACGCTAACCATCTCATGACTACGGCAAGCCAAGCACTCCTGATCAAGCGCCGCCACTGGCTGCAGGAGAAGTCATGCATCCACACCCTGAACAAACGGGTTCCGCCGCTGTTTGCGACCCTGGCGGAGAAGTCGGGCGGGCTGGTGGTGAAAAAGCGCATTTAGACCGCACCCATCCAGCAACCATGCCGCGGTTTTTATATGTGATTTTCGCGCTGTTGGTGATCGCATTGGGTGCGGTGGGAGTGTCCCGCTTGAGTTTCAACGTGAGTCTGTTGAAGTTGTTGCCGCGCGATCTGCCGGGCGTGGCGGGAACCGTCGCCTTGCAAAAATTCCATGACCGGCCGGATGAATTGCTCATCACGCTGCGATCGGCCGATGACACCGAGGTCGGGGACCTGGCACAAGAACTGGCGGCACGCCTGGCGGCGGCCCCCGGCTTGGCGCGGCATGTCCAAGCCGAGCCCGCATGGCGTACGGCCCCGGAGGGCTTGATAGAGCTGACTGCGAATGCCTGGTTGAATGCGCCACCGGAGCGGGTTCGCAAACTCGAGGCCGCGCTCGCCCCGGAGCGACTCGACGCCTGGTTGCAAACCCGGCTGGGGACGATTGCCGGATCGCTCAACCCGCTGACCGCCACGCTCGACTCGCGGGACCCGCTGGGTTTTGGCGCCGTGCTCACGGAAGCCCTCAACACCGGCGCCGGATCTAACGGAAGCGACGGATTTGCCAGCGAGGACGGCACGTTTCACCTGATCAAGGTCAAGACCGGACGGACCCTGCATGGTTATCGCGAAGCCTCGCAGTGGTTAGGTCAGGTGCGGGAGGTCGTGAATGCCTGGCAAGGCACGCAACCCGCGGCATCGGCCGTCAAGGTCGCCTACACCGGCAGTCCGGCGTTTGAAGCGGAAATCGGCACCGGGATGGAGCATGACATGAGCCAATCGATCAGTGGCATCACCTTCATTGTGGGTTTGCTGTTCTGGTTGCTGCACCGGCGCATCCGGCCGTTGTTCTATCTGCTGTTAGCGATGCTGGTGACCGGCTTGCTCACGCTCGGCGTGGCGGGTTTGACCTTCGGGTCGCTGGATGTGATGTCGATGGGTTTTGCCGCGATCCTGATGGGGATGATCGAGGATTTCGGCGTGATGGGATTGCACGAGGCGATGCGGCGTCCGGGTGCGGGCTTCCGTGCGATTCATGCCGGGGTGTTTCCATCGATCGCGTGGTCGGCGCTCACTGCGGCGGCGGTGTTTGCCTCGCTGGGCTTGAGCACGCTGCCAGGCATTGCGCGGATGGGTTTGCTCACGGCATTGGGGATTCTGATCGGGGCCACGGTGATGTTATATGGTTTCCTGCCGCTGGTGATGCGTTTGGGCGGCGGCAAGGCCGCGCCGTTGCCAGCGCTGGCAGAAACAAGCGGTCGGCGTCCTGCCAACTGGCCGGGTTGGCTCGCATTGCTCCTGGCCCTGTGTTGTGTGGGTTCGCTGGTATTGCGGGGCCTGCCGGGCATTGACAATCATCCCGGGGTCCTGCGCCCGCGCCATTGCCAGGCTTTCGCTGCTCTGCTGGAAATGCAGCAACACCTGCAACCGGACCAAGCCAACACGCTGTGGCTGCCGGTGGTCATCCGCGCGAAGTCCGCCACCCAACTCGCCGCCAGTCTGCGCCAGTTGGAAACCCGTCTGGCAAAAGCCGAGGCCGATGGCCGCACGCTCGGGCATCTGTTGCCATCGACCTTCGCGCCGGATCCGGCACGCCAACTGGCCAATCTCCCGGTGCTGACGCGGCTGGCCGCGGACCGGGACCGGTTGTTAGGGGCGCTGGATGCGGCGGGCTTCACCGCCGAGGGCACGGCCTATTCCCGCGGCATTATTGCCAGCTGGGCGCAATGGGGTGGTGAGGATGCGGTCCAAACACGCTGGCCCGCGGCTGAGGTGTTAGAAAACCTGATTGGCCCGGTATTGCGGCGGGATGCGGATGGCATCATGGCCTGCGGGTTTGTGCTGTTGCCCAAGACCGCCAGCCCGTTTCAATCCGGGATCACTGCGGAAATCCAACAGGATCCGTGCGTCCTGGCCGGCGGTCTGGAGTATCTATCATCCCAGCTCAAAGCGCTGTTCCAGAGTGAAGTGAAACGGGTCCTGCTACCGGCGGCGGCGGTGCTGGGCATCCTTTTTTTCCTGGTTTTCCGCAATGCGCGGGAGCGGTTGGTGGCGGTCGGATCGCTGGCCTTCAGCGGCTTGCTGTTAGCCGGTGCGATGAGCGCAACAGGGATGCCCTGGAACTTTGTCAACATCGGCGCGGTGCCGTTGAGTCTGGGCCTCGGGCTGGATTTCAACATCCACATGATTCATGCCCTGCGGGAACGCGGCGCGGATGGTCACGGGATAGGCCGGGCGCTGGCCTATTGCGGCCTGTCCACCGGGCTGGGTTTCGGGGCCCTCGGGTTATCGGACAATGTGGGGCTGGCCACCTTCGGGCAAACCTCGATGATCGGTGTGCTCGCCACCTTGCTGACCGCCGCGTTCTTCGTCCCATGGGCGTGGCGGCACCTGGGTCATGAAAAAATGAAACCGGATTGCCTTGCCTCATGACACCCGGCTGTGTGCAATATTTACCAGTGGGCGATTTTGCAAGTTTTTGATCCCCGCAGGTGCTAGCGTTCGCATCCATGATGAAACGTCACCCCGTTGTTTTTCTTCTTTTAGCCGGTTTGAGTTGCCTTGCGGTCCACCCCGCGGCTGCGGCGGAAACCAAGCTGCGGGTGCTCATCCTGAGCGGCTCTAACAATCACTCGTGGAAGGAGACCACGCCCGCAATCAAAGCGGCGCTGGAAGAAACAGGGCGATTCATGGTCGATGTGGAGGAGAAGGTTGCCACCCTGAAAGCGGAGTCGTTCGCGCCTTATGCGGTGATCCTCAGCGATTTCAACACCTTCGGCGGAGACCCGGCGGCACAAATCTGGGATGGCGCGACTAGAAAAAGTTTCATGGAACACCTGGCGAAAGGCCACGGGCTGGTCATCGTGCACGCCGGCAGTTCGGTATTTTACGATTGGCCGGAGTTTCAGGATCTGGCCTGTGGCAGTTGGAAGGAAGGCACCAGCCACGGGCCGGTTCATGTCGATCAAGTGACCTTCACCGGAGAGAAAAGTCCGATCACCGCCGGGCTCCAGCCATTTTGGATCCGCGATGAATTCTGGCAAAACACCGGCGTGGTTCCCGGCGCCAAAGCGCTTGCCAGCGTCTCGCCCCCAATCGCCGCGGAGGATGCCACCAAGGATGCCGCCAAGGATCCCGCCAAACATCACAACATTCTTTACACTCACGAAAGCGGCGGAGCGCGCGGCTTCGCGATTTTCCTCGGGCATGACGCATCCGCCATGAAGAACACCGCCTGGCGGACCCTCCTGCAACGAGGCACCGAATGGGCCGCCACCGGCAAGGTCACCCTCCCGGCCGCCAAGGATTGGCCCGCCACCCAAGCCGACGCCGAACGCATGTCGCCCTGAGTGCCCTCATCCCCTTCCCATCTCTGTCATCCCACCTAACAACCAACTGTCAACCACCCATGAAAATCGGCTGCTTCGCACTCATCCAACCCTTCTCGCCCATGCGGCGTCAGTTCGAACTGATCCGCGAACTCGGCTTCGACTACGCGGACCTCACCGACAACCACGACGGCGCCACGCTCGGCACCGAATACGGGTTCTCCGCCTCGTTCAGCCTGGATTCCCACCCGGCCACGATCCTGGACATGGTGCGCGAGTTCGGACTCACGCTCACCAGTGTTTGCGCCCACGCCAACCTGCTGGATCCCACCTCGCCCGACCGCTACGCCACCGCCGAAATCATCAAGGCGATCAAACTCGCCCATTTCCTCGGCGTCCAACAAGTCATCACCACCGAGGGTGACCCGAAGACGGAATTCGGCCACCAACTCACCGACGATCAACGGATTTTCAGCATCCGCGAGAAACTTCACGAACCGATCCGCTGGGCCAAAACACTGGGCATCGATTTGTTGTTAGAGCCGCACGGCATCCTCACCGACACGGTGGAGGGCATGAGCCGCATCCTCGACGCGCTCGGCCATGAGGAAACCGTTGGGGTCAACCTCGACACCGGCAACTCGTGGCTTGGCGGCGGGGATCCGTTGGAGTTCATCAAGACCTTCGGCCCGCGCATCAAGCATGTGCACTGGAAGGACATGCCCGCCGAATGGCTGCCCAAGCGCGGCACCCAGTTTGGCTGCGGCATGGGCCTGATCGCCCTGGGTGACGGCATTGTCGGCATCGAGGCGATCGTCAAGGCCTTGCTAGCCGCCGGATTCGACGGGCCGACGACGCTCGAGGTCGCCGGCGAGGATGCCGTGAAAACATCCGCCGAACGCCTGCGCCAGTGGAGCGCGGGCTAAGCCGCCATTGGCATCCTGGCATCAAATCCAGCAGGCCTTGGGGTGAAGTGCTGAACACCTAGCAAATGCCCCGATCACACCGTGGGAGGCGGATCGGGGCAGTAACACACACACTATGCTGGGGGGACCCCATGATCCGGCTCTTTGGAAACCACCGGGAGGGGATCGGAAAATTGATGTGCCACAAACTCACACAAATCCGGCCGGATTACACCTACGCGATCGCGGTATATTGCCAGGGAATTTGCGGTTGGGGTGAATGCCTTGGCGTGTTTTTTCCGGCCGCAGTGGCGCACCGGGGAAGATCGGCTGAAGCCTTGACTCTGGCACCGTTAGATAAAAGCCGCATTATTTGTGATAGATGTTATCAGGCGCTGCTGGACAATGGTCACCATCATTGTGAGCGATGGACTCAGGGGGCGGTGGGATTTGCGACCTGGGCCTGGTGTTGGGCGAAGAGCTTTTTCAATTCGTCGGCGGCCGCCGCGCTGGATCTCCGCAGCCGATCGAAGGCCGTTTTGTTGAGGAAATCGCGGCTCCGGCTGGCGGATTCCAACAAATCGATTTCGAGCAGGATGCGCGGACCCGCGGGCGTGCCGATGACCGGATAGAGAGGGCAGGACGGTGGTTCGTCCGGCGTGGTTTTGGTGCCGACGGCGGTCCAGATTCCGCCGCGATGGATGCCGGCGATGGCGGGGGCATGCCGGTTGCGGCGGGCACCGGTCATCTCGTAGCCGAGATTGCGCAGGAGAATCGTTTGGCTGTCCGGGGTGTTCAAGCGGGCGGTGAGGCGCAGCGCGGCCATGACATCGCCGGCGCGGGTGGCCTGCAGCCACGACTCTATCAGTTTACGGGACTCCGCCTCCGGGGGCGCGCCGGAGTCAGGGAGTTGATCCAGCACCTGGCAGTCGGTTAGAACAGCCTGCTGCCATTGGTCCTGCCACCGGTTGGTCTGGAGACCGGTCCATTCGCGGAAGGATTTTGCGGTTTCCGGCGGCGGTTCGGGCGTCCAGTGCCAGCCGTCCGCGGATTTTTCAAAACACAGAATCCTCAGATCCAAGCGGTCGGGATTGCGGGCGGAGAAGAACTGGCATGCTTCGGCGGCCATGTCTCCGTCCTCATGCGTGGCGAGAGGCACCGCGCAGCGGACCGTCGATGGCTCACGCAAGGCCCACCAGATTTGGGCGGCCCGGACGCAGGCTTGGCGGGCGGCATTGGGGTCACCTTCGAGGCGGATGAAGCGGATGATAGAGGCCAGGCTGCCTTCTTGCAGCGCGGCCAGCAGGGTTTTGCGCATTTGATCGGCGCTCGGCTGCGGGGACGGCGGGAGCAGTGCGGCGAGTTTGGCGGGGAACGCGTCGAGCAGATCGGAATCGAGATCCTCATCCGTGTCTGCCACGGGATTTTCACGATCCTGCAGGAAACCCGCGGGTGGATCGATCCGCCACAATCCGTCCGCGGTTTTCGATAGTTCCAGATGGACGAGTTCGACCCGTGGCATGGCAACGTGTGGCCCGCTTCCGGCGGGATCGAGGCAGGCGATGGAAACCAGCGCGGTGTCGCCGTCCTGCTCGTGGTGCACGAGTGCCCGCAAGACGTCCGGGGCGATGAGCAGGCGCCATGGCCGTGTGACCTCGGACGCGGCGGACACGGCGGTGTCGGCCGCTTGGAGCCGCAGCGGCCAGTCGTTGGGCAAGGTGGCGGTTAGTCCGCCGAGAAGCCCCAGGATCTCCGGCAGATTGCGCTGCCCGCAGGCTGTTAGAAAACGCTCGGCGGCTTGTTTCGAGTTGAAGTTGCGCAGGGTGTCGGCCGGGAGACTGGTGGCGATTTTCCGGCGCATGCGCTCCGCTGATTGGTCGCGGAGCATATCCAAATCGAGCACCCGTTCCCGGAGCATCCAATCTTCGAGGGCGGTGAGGCGTTGGCGCAGGGTGGCCGCGTAACCGACGCCGGAGTTTTCAAAGGATGCGGGCACCGGGGCGGCGGCCCATTCCGCGCCGCGTTTGACCAAGGCGACGGGAAAAATCTGCAAGCGGCTGGGATCGAAGCCGCCGATTTTCCTGACCAGAACCGCGGCCAGGTCATCATCGAGTTTGATGGCTCCCACCTCGAGCGGATCAGTGCCGAGGTCGCTTGCCATGCGCTCCAGACGGCGGGCGATTTCCCGCCGCTTTTGCGTGCTTGTATGTGGGGATAGCGCGGTGTCGCCACCGGGTTCCAGATTGAGGTTTTTGGCCCGCACTTGTTCCAGGAAATGCACGGCTGTCGCGCCGGGATCGCTGGGCGTAGCCAGCGCGGACACGGCCATGGCCAACAGGGCGGGGATCGCTTTCACTGGAAGAACTTATAGCCTGTTTCCGGGGCGAAAAAAGCCTGGATTTCCTGCCGTGAAGAAATCCGTGCGCAGCGCAAGAAGCAGGCAGCGTGAACGCCGACACGTTTTCCCTCCGGCCCATTCGCGTCAACTTAAGGAGGGAGGACGTCTCGTCCTCCATTGGATACGGGACGAGACGTCCCTACTCCTTATGGCATCAGCGGAGCATTTGCGGACCCTTGTGAAAATTCCGGGTTAGCCCAGAGCCAACAAGCAATATCCATCATCCGCACCTTAAGTTGACGCGAATGCCCCCTTGGCCCGCAGTCATTCCTCCACTGCTAGAAACTCCGGCAGGCTGCCCGTCACGCCGGCCAAGCGTGGGTTGGCTTCCCACGCCTCGCGCTTGCCGAGCATGCGCCATGCCATGCGCTGGAGGGTTTCGTCCGCTTGCGCTCTGGCAGGATGCAACTGGCGCAGGCGGTCCCCCTGCGCAGCGGGGATGACGTCCCAGGCAAAGGCCAGGCGACTGTCCACCATGGTTTTTTTGTCGCCCCAGCTTCTGGCCTCGCCGAAGCGGAGATCGCCGATCCACGCGCCCTTCGCATGGGGCCGGGCGATCCACCAGCCGTCGGTGAACCACCTCAGGGTTTTGACCTCGCGCATGTCTGTTAGGCCGGCCAGCGCGTCCTTGCCTTGCGGGTAAACCGTCCAGCGGACCGGCGTGGAGTGCCGTTCGAAAACCGTCCGGTAGCCGACCCAGAATTCGTCGCCGCGGTCCACCACCGCGCGCCATAACAGAATGTTGAAGGGCGTGGGTGCCTCCATCCGGCGCTGGAACGTCACCCCGCGCCGGGCGAGGTCCGCGTCGAAGCCCGCCGAGACCGTGAATTTCATCCCCACGCTGAGCAATGCGTAGCCGGCGGCCAGCCCGAGGCCCCAGGCATTGAGCCGGCGGCGTTGCGGGAGTTGCTTTTTGGTGCGCAGGAATGCCAGCCACACCAGCGCGACTAACAGCGGCATGGTGAAGCACAAGTCGATGATGAACAGGTGGTTGAAAGCCACCCGGCTCAGCGGAAGCGGCCACCCCACCGAGGTGCCGTAAACCGTGAAGCAATCGATCAGCACATGCGTGCTCCAGACCGCAAACACAAACCACCCGGCACGCGCTTTGCTGATTTTATCGCGTTTCCAGAATTGCGCCAGCCTGGGTGCCAGCGCATAGGAAACCACCATCATCACCAGCAACGAATGGCTCGGCCCGCGGTGCCACCACAGCTTGTTAGCCGTGGTGAACAATGGAGAAACCAACGCGTCCAAATCCGGCAGGGTCCCGACCAAGGCTCCCCACGCCAGCGCCCGGTTGCCCATGCGCTTGCCCAGCAACAGTTCCCCCAGCGCCGCTCCCAGCACCGCATGTGTCAGCGAATCCACAAAGCGAGCATGAGCGGAAAAATTTCATTCGGAAACCCGAAATTTCGGGTTCTGTCGCAGACCCCTGCCCGGCCCCAATCACGTTCGCGGAGCCGGAATTGAGGGGCTAGGGGTCAGGGGCTAGGGGCTGGTGAAGAGAAGAACCGAAGCACAATCTTCCCCTGACCCCTGGCCCCTGGCCCCTGGCCCCTGCGCCGTCTTCTCCGCCATCACTTTCCCAGAGCTTTTTCGATCGCCGCGGTGAGTTCCGGGGCGTCGGGCTTGGTCTTGGGTTCGAAGCGGGCGAGCGGCTTGCCGTCGCGGCCGATGAGGAATTTGCCGAAATTCCAGGTGACGTCGCCGGGGAAGGCCCCATGCGGGCCGGTCAGTGCGGCATAGAGTGGATGCTGGTCCTTGCCCTTGACGCTGAGTTTTGCCAGCAGGGGAAAGGTGACCTTGTAGGTCGTTTTGCAGAATGTCTGGATCTCCGCGATGGTGCCGGGTTCCTGGCCGCCGAAGTCGTTGCAAGGAAACCCGAGCACCACCAGACCTGCGTCCTTATGCTTCTGATAGAGCGCCTCAAGCCCCTCGTATTGCGGGGTCAACCCGCACTTGGAGGCGACGTTGACGATGAGGATGACCTTGCCCTGATAGGCCTTCAGCGAGCTCTCCTTGCCGGCCGCATCCAGAAACGCGATGGAGTTGAGGTCGGCCGCGAATGCGGTGGAGGCGAGGGCGATGGCGGGGATGACGAGATGGCGCAGCATGGGCGAACATGCCACGATTTCCGTGGATTGCAAATCCACCGGCCGCACAAAGTGGAATGGATGATCGGTTCTGCCGATCCCAAGCAACTGGCATCGCACTGGTGTCGGACCCGTCGGACCCAAATATCAGACAATCCCCGGGTCTTGACTCCACCCCCTGTTTGGCAGGATGCTGCGCCCGCGATGAATGACACCCCGCGCCCGTTTTCCAGTCTGATGCTCGATGGCCCGGACCGTGCGCCGAGCCGAGCCATGCTCTACGCCGTCGGTTTCAAGCAAGAGGATTTTGCCAAGCCGCAGATCGGCATCGCCTCGACCTGGAGCGAGGTGACGCCCTGCAACGTCCATATTGACAAGCTCGCCCGCGAGAGTTCCAACGGCGTCAACGCTGCTGGCGGCAAGGGCATCATTTTCAATACCATCACCATCTCGGACGGCATCTCGATGGGCACCGAGGGCATGAAATACTCGCTCGTGTCGCGCGAGGTCATCGCCGATTCGATTGAAACCGTGGTCGGCTGCGAGGGCATGGACGGGTTTGTCGCCATCGGTGGTTGTGATAAGAACATGCCGGGCTGCGTGATGGCCATGGCCCGCATGAACCGCCCCGCCGTGTTCGTCTATGGCGGCACCATCCTGCCCGGTTGCGCCACCATCAAGGGCGAACCAAAGGACCTCGACATCGTGTCGGTCTTCGAGGCCGTCGGCAAACACGCCAACGGCGAATACTCGGACGCCGAGTTGGAAACCGTCGAGTCCAGCGCCATCCCCGGCGCCGGTGCCTGCGGCGGCATGTACACCGCCAACACCATGGGCAGCGCGATCGAGGCGCTCGGCATGTCGCTACCTAACAGCTCTGCCCAGGCCGCCATCTCCGATGACAAGATGCGCGATTGTTTCGACGCCGGCGCGGCTGTGGTCAACCTCATCAAGCTCGGCATCAAGCCGCGCGACATCATGACCAGGGAGGCGTTTGAAAACGCCATCACCGTGCTCATCGCGCTCGGCGGCTCCACCAACGCCTGCCTGCACCTCCCCGCCATGGCCCACGCCGCGGGAGTCGAACTCACCATCGACGATTTCGAGCGCATCGGCAAACGCGTGCCGGTGCTCGCCGACCTCAAACCGTCCGGCAAATATGTCATGGCCGACCTGGTCAACATCGGCGGCACCGTGCCGCTCATGAAGATGTTGTTAGACGCCGGGTTGCTCCACGGCGAGTGCCTGACGGTGACCGGCCGCACAATGCGCGAGAACCTCGAGAAGCTTGCCGCTCCTTATCCGCCGGGCCAGCAGGTCATCCGTCCGCTCGACAACCCGATCAAAAAGGACAGCCACCTGCGCGTGCTCTACGGCAATCTGGCAGAAGGCGGCGCGGTCGCGAAAATTTCCGGCAAGGAAGGCGATGAGTTCACCGGCAAGGCCCGGGTCTTCGACTCCGAGGACGCCGCCATGAAGGCCATCCTCGGCAAGCAAATCCAAAAGGGCGACGTCATCGTCATCCGCATGGAAGGCCCGAAGGGCGGCCCCGGCATGCGCGAAATGTTAGGACCCACCAGCGCCATCATGGGCATGGGCCTCGGCAAGGACGTCGCCCTCATCACCGACGGCCGCTTCTCCGGCGGCAGCCACGGGTTTGTCGTGGGCCACATTACCCCGGAAGCCTTCCTCGGCGGCACCATCGGCATCCTGCGCGACGGCGATCAAATCACCATCAGCGCCGCCAACAACCGCATCGACGTGATTCTAACAGATGACGAGCTCGCCGCCCGCAAAGCCGCGTGGGTCCAGCCCGCGCCGCGTTACACCCGTGGGGTGCTGGCGAAATACGCCAAGCTGGTTGCCACCGCCAGCGAGGGCGCGGTGACCGACAAGTATCTATGAGTTCAGTTGGACCCGCGGGCTGGCATGTGACCGCTGTGCGTGTGTCAGCATCCGACCCGCCAAATGGCCGAAGAACAATCTGCCCCAGCGCCTGATCCAGGTGGAATGCCAGGGCAACAACTTGCCATTCGCCTCTTCCCTTCCCGGCGAAGTCAAGGCTTTCATCGCCGAAGCCGTCCGCCGGACCCTAGCCGGGGGCTGAGGATGGCCGAGGCTGCAATCGCTGACATGGATGAGGTCGTCCAGCACCTCACCGCGGTACCGATTATTGATGCGGGCGCATCAATAATCGGTCAATAAGCTTGTGCTCTCGCATCCGGGATGCGTGGCTGAAAGAGTGCGCCATGCCCGGCGTATCATGTTCCACAGATCCCGAACCCCTGAATGCCTTCATGAATCATTCCCTGAAACCCCCACTCGCCATGTTAGCCGCATGCGGTTTTTTCCCACTCGCCATGGCGGCCGATCTGCCGCTTTCAAAACTCGACATCTCCAAAATGGAAAGCGGATGGGGCCAGCCCAAGCCCGGGAATTGGAATGACCCGGACATGCTCGTGGTCGGGCACGTTGGGTGGGGTCCGGCGCTTCATCCCACCAATCTAACACCAAACGAACAATACACCCACATCTCGCTTTGGTGCCTGCTCGCGGCGCCTCTGCTGATCGGCTGCGACCTGACAAAACTTGATGATTTCACCCTCAATCTCCTGACCAACGACGAGGTGCTCGAGGTCAACCAGGATGAGCTGGGCAAACAGGCGGGGCGCATCTCCAAGTCCGGCAATGCCGAAGTCTGGGCCAAGGAAATGGCGGATGGCTCGTGGGCGGTCGGGTTGTTCAACCTCGGGGTTTCACCGCTCCCGGTCACCGTGGATCTATCAGCGATGGGCATCACCGGCCAGGCCCGCGTGCGTGACCTGTGGCGGCAAAAAGACCTGCCCCCCCCCCAGCAACACCCTCACTCAAACCATTCCCCGCCACGGTTGTTCACTGTTGCGGGTTTGGAAGAAATGAAAACATCCATCATTACATGATTGCCTGTATCCAAGGAAAGAACCTCACGCTCACGGGTCCGCGCATGGGTTTGCCCGGGCGCGGGAAACCCACCCGCCATTTTCCAGCAATCGGCGCCGCGGCGGCCATGGTGCTGGCCTGCACGGCGTGCCCCGGAGCCACGGAAGAGGCTTACAAGGTGCTCGAGCCCGAAAAATCCAAGCATCTGATAGAATCGGCGCATTTTGTCGCCCGCTGGAATGATGACGACGGTGTGACATTGAGCGACGAGGAACTCCGGCAGGGGTTGGCAACGCTTGAAGGCATCCGCGATTTTTACCTTGGCAAGGTCGGGTTTCCGAAGCCGTATGACAAGGCACCGGTGAAATATAAAGTCAGCGTGAACCTCAGCAACAAGGGCTGGGCCAGCGGCAGCGGCACCGGCAAAAACGATCCCGCCATGTGGCTTCACTTCAATGCGTTCAAGGACAAGCATGCCTTGGCGCACGAATTCGCCCACAGTCTCCAGTTTTCCACGATGGGGCTGCGCGATTCCCCGTTTGTGGGCTGGTCGTGGGAATCCAATGCCGAATGGATGACCCACCAGATGTATCCCGATCAGGTTGGATGTTCCGACCAACTGGTCAACGCCCCGCACCTTTACTACGGGTCCACCCGCGACCGCTACGGCAACTGGCAGTTCTGGGAATATATCAAAGACTCCTTCGGCTACGCGGCGATCAACGACATCTGGGCCAAGGCAAAAAAACCCGGCACGGCCGATACCGCCCTGGAAGATCCGCTGGTGGTCCTCGCCCGCAACCAAGGCTGGAAAGCCAGCGACCTGAACGACCAGTTCGGTCTGTGGGCGATGCACAATGTGACCTGGGATTACAAAAACGGCGGGGTCTTGCGCAAAAGCTACGGCAGTTACGACGAGCGTTCCGGGATCCGCCGCAACCGGGACTCCATTCTCGAACCGGTCGATGTGAAAAACGGCAGATATGCCATCCCTAACTACCGCGCCCCGCAACGCTTCGGCTACAACCTCGTGCGCATCGAGCCCGCCGGCACCGGCCCCTCGCGCAGCGTGGCCGTCCAGTTCCGCGGAATCGTCCAGAAGGAATCCGCTGTCGCCAAGTTCGACCAGAAGTTTGAAAACGAACCCGTGAGCATTCCGAAACCCTGCTCGGATTGGCGCTGGGGACTTGTGGCCGTCGATGACAAGGGAACGCCCCGCTACAGCACGCTCCAGCGAGGGGCCGCCTCGCAAATTGTTTTCCCGCTGCGCGAAAACGAAAAACAACTCTGGCTCGTGGTGGCCGCCACGCCTTCGGAATACCAGCGGATCTTCTGGGACCAGATGTATTATACCATCTATCGGTTTCCATGGATGGTGGCAATCCGGGGCGGGCATCCGTATGGCAACCTTCCCGCCCCGCTCGCAAAGACCGCCGGGCGCAAGGGGGCGCCGCATTCTAACGGAGGCGGCTGGGTGGACGCCACCGCGCAGGTCGCGGCAACCGCCTATGTCGGACCCGCCGCCATGGTGTTGGAGAACGCACAGGTGTCAGGCAAAGCCAGGATCGGTGAGCAGGCCGTGGTTTCCGGCAATGCCAGGGTCAGCGACAACGCCAGCGTGCGCGGCCACGCCGTGGTGAGCGGAAACGGGATCGTCGGTGGCAATGCCCGGATCGAGGAGGAAGCCTCGGTCTATGGCGGCACGGTCAATGAAGATGCACGCCTCGGCGCGCTGACACTCGTCGAGGATGACAACACAAAAATCCACGGCAAGGCGGACATCGCGGCGGTGATGAACAGCATTCGCGGCGTGGATTTATCAGGAACCGTGCGTTTGATAGGTGATATCGAATTGAACACCTCTGCTCTCACCAAAGGGGTTTTTTACGGGATGGTCACCCGGGAAATGAGTACCAACCCGCGGTGGGGTGCGGAGCGCACGGCGCCCGCCCCGGAAGTGACCGCCGCGCCCGCGCGGATCTGGCCGAACTTACAATAAACCATCAATATCCTTGGTATTGCGGAGCGGATGTGTAATTTCAACGGCAAGCCAATTTTTCCATGATCTTCAAACCATTTTGCTCTGCGGAAAACCATCACCTTGACGGCTGGGGACGCGCTTTCTTCCTTTCCGCTTGGTCTACTGTCCCGCACTATTGTTGTCTAACTACCTGCGCACTGGCACTGTTGGCATGGCCGGTCATTGCGGCAGGGGCGGACCGGCCGGAATCCATCGGGGCCGCCGGGCCGGGCAAGGCGCTGGCAACTCCGGCAGGCGCGCCGGTGGTTTCCGAAAAACCGGTGAGCCCGGAGGAAATGGGCTTCGAGGAGATCGTCTTCGTCAAGCGCAAACCCTATTCCTCGGACCACTACTATACCGACATCAACAACGGCACCAGTCCCGACCGCTTCCTGCCGGAAAACGGCATCTATGTGTATAACCTGCGCACCAGGATGGAGCGGGCCGTCGTCACGGCCGCGAAGATGCCCGGCGGGAATGGCTTCATCGGCAAGACCAGCCTGTCGTTTGATGCCAAGAAGGTCGTCTTCGATTTCCGCCAGGATCCCGGATCCGGATTCCGTATCTGGGAAGTCGGCATCGACGGCACGGGTCTGCGCCAAATCTCATTTCCGCCCAAGGACGAGGCGGAAAAGGCGGCGCGGTGGGCCGGCGGCTGGCACACGGACGACATCCATCCTTGTTATCTTCCGGACGGGAAAATCATCTTCTCTTCGACCCGCTGCGAACACACGGTTTTGTGCGGCGGTTCGTCCGGTTTGGTGGCTCCCGTGCTGCACCGGATGAATGCCGACGGCTCTAACATCGAGCAACTCACCCGCAGCCTGGTGAGCGAATTCTGCCCGGTGGTCCTCACTGACGGCCGGGTCATGTATCACCGCTGGGAATATATCGACCGGGGGGCCCGGGTCGCCAAGACCGTCTGGACCATGAATCCCGACGGCACCAGGCCGCAGGAACTTTACGGCATAGCCGACGATGACACGACCATTTACATGTATCCCCAGCCTCTGCCCGGTAAGGATCGCAAATTCGTCTGCGTGGGCACCTGCCATTTTCCGCAGGGTGGTTGCTTTGGGGCGATCCTGCTGGTTGACTATGGCATGGGTGTTAGGGAGCGCGCCCCGGACCCGGACGAAAAGGGTTATGTCCAAGGGGATGGCCGGTATCCCGTCGTCAACATCACTCCGCAAGTGTTCATCCCGCGCCGGTCGGAGCCCGGGTGGCGGTTTATGCAAGAAGACGGCAAACATGCGGATGACGGCGAAGGCCGCAAGGGGCACCTTTACACCCATCCGTTTCCCATCAACGAGCGGCAGTTTCTGGTTTCTTACAAGGTCAATGCCACGGATCACTACAAGGAGGTTCCCAACGCCTATGCCTTGTGGCTGATTGATACCAAGGGACTCCATCGCCCGGTTCATGCCGATCCCAAGCTCTCGTGCTGGCATCCCGTGCCGCTGGTCGCCACGCCGGTGCCGCCGCTCGTGCCAAATACGTTAGACCAGAAACATGCCGCGAACAACCAGGCCGTGTGCATTCTGGCAGATGTCACCCGGGGCATGGAGGGGGTGGCTCCGGGCCAGGTCAAATGGCTGCGCATCAACGAGGCGGTGCCGCGTTACTGGTCCACGGGCAGGCGCTGGTCACCGTCGGTGAGCAGTTCCTCATGGAAAGCGAGTCTCTGGCCGCGCGTGCAATGGGGGGTGGTGCCCGTGGAAAAGGACGGTTCCGCCCACTTTGTGGTCCCCGCCGGGCGCAACATCTTCTATCAAGCGCTGGACGAAAACTTCAGGGAAATCCAGCGTGAGCGAACTTATGTGAATTACTCAGCCGGGGAGTTGCGATCATGCACGGGTTGCCACGCGCAGTCCAGCCGCACCGGCTCCGAGCGCGCTGCCGCCAGTCCGCTGGCGCTGAACCGGCCGCCGAGCACGCCCCAACCGCAACCATGCGACCTGCAGGCTGCCGGCGGTGACGGCCGCGCCGGCCAGGTCATCCATTACCCGAGCGACATCCAGCCGATGCTTGATGCCAAATGCGTGTCGTGCCACGGGCCGAAGGATCCCGCCGGCGGACTCAGGCTGACCGGAGAAATCACCGAGCTCTACAACACCTCATACGAGGAACTCGCCTCCAAGGAACTGGCAGGCCCGCTCATTTCCGAGTTCACCTCCTTTCGCAAGGGCGACCAGGGCAATTACAACGGCGCCTATCTGCCGCCCGGAACCCTGGGCTGTCCCGCGAGCAAGCTGATGGCTGTTCTAACGGACACCGCGCATCCCAAGAACGCCAAGGACAACCATTGCAAGATGCTGACAAAAATGGAATTGATGGTCGTGAGCCGCTGGGTGGACAGCAACTACCAGTTTTACGGCAGTTATTTCGGCCGCCAGCACCCGCAATGGGTCAACCCGGATCCCGCGGTGCCGGCCTATGATCCTGCGGACTTCCGCCGCAAGGCCACCTTCGAGGAAGCCACCGGCTTCCTCGCCCCGCCGTGGCACCGGTAGCCGGTGGGCCTCAGCCCTTGATCTCGAGGAGCATCTGCGGGTTGTTAGAAAATTTCTTGAGGAAGAACAGCAGGCGTTCCATGGCTTCCACCGGGCGGTGGCCGGCGAAGCCGCGGCGGATCAGGTGGATTTTGTGGAGCATGTGGTCCGGGATGAGCAACTCCTCGCGGCGGGTGCCGGATTTGAAGATGTCCACGGCCGGATAGATATAGTTTTCGGCGATTTTGCGGTCGAGCACGAGTTCCATGTTACCGGTGCCCTTGAACTCCATGAAGATCGCCTCGTCGGCGCGCGAGTTGGTTTGGATCAGCGCGGTGGAGAGGATGGTGAGGGAGCCACCGCCGCGGGTGTTGCGGGCGGCGGCGAAGAGGCGGCGCGGGACTTCGAGGGCCCCGATGGTGATGCCGCCTGAACCGGTGCCGCGGCCGCGGTTGTTCATGGTGTTGTTATAGGCGCGGGCGAGGCGGGTGATCGAATCCATGACCATGAACACGTCCTGGCCGGCCTCGACGAGGCGCTTGGCGCGCTCGATGGCGAGTTCCGCGATGCGGCAGTGGTTGCGCGGTTGTTCGTCGTTGGAGCTGGCGTAAATTTCCGTACCGGGAAGTGCGCGGCGGAATTCGGTGACTTCCTCCGGGCGCTCATCGACTAACAGCACCATCAGGTGGATCGAGTCTTCGTATTTCTCGCGGATCGCCTCCGCCATGTGCAGCAGCAAGGTGGTTTTTCCCGAACGGGGTGGGGAGACAATCAGCCCGCGCTGGCCGCGGCCGACAGGGGCCATGATGTCCACCACGCGGGTGGTGAAGCGCTCCGGGGTGGTTTCAAAGCTGATGCGCCGGGTCGGATTGATCGCCTTGAGTTCGTCGAAGTGCGGCAGCTTGGCCGCTTGTTCGGGCGGCATGCCGTTGACTGCGGTGAGTTCGACGAATTGCGGGCCGCGCGAGCCGTCCTGATAGAGACCGTGGAGCCACTGGCCGACGCGCAGGTTGTAGCGGCGGATGAACTCGGGAGTGACGAAGACGTCGTCGCGGGCTTGTTCAAAGTTTTTACCCGGGATGCGGAGGAATCCGAAGCCCTTGGGTGCGAGTTCGAGCATGCCCTCGGCTGCCATCTTCGGGCCGGTGATTTGGACCGGGCGGCGTTCGTTGGGATCACCGCCTTGGAAATCTCCACCCTCGGCGCGTGATGGATCGGGGTGCTTGCCTTGGGTGTGGCGATCATTGCGATCGTTGCGATCATTGCGATCGTTGCGGTTTTTGCGTTTTTCGCGGCGGCGTTTGCTGCGGCTCACTTGCCCGTCGCGTTGTTGCCCACCGTCGCGGTTTTGCCCACCGTCGCGTTGTTGGAAATTTCGCGTTTGGGTGCCTTGAGGTTGGTGTTCGGCGGGTTGTTGATTCCGGGGCTGGGGATCGGCCGGAGGATTGGGTTGAGGCGGAGCGGGTGCTTCGGTTTGCGGGAGCGGAGCGGGTGCTGGAGTTGCGCGGGAAACGACGGGGCCGCCTCCGGGCACGCGGCCGAAGCGTTTTTGTTCCTCCGGCAGCGCGGTTTCCTGGCGGGCGGGCTCGTTGCGGTTGGATGCCAGGCTTGCGGGAGGCGCGGGGGGCGGGATTTTGGCCCGCGGGGCCCTCTTTTTCGGCGCGGGTTGGGCGATTGGCTGGACGACTGCCGGTTCGGGAGCGGGCGCGGTTTTGGCGGCGGTTTTTCGGGTCACCTTTTTGGTGGCAACCGGGTTGACCACGGCTTTTTTGGCGGCGGTTTTTTTCACCGCCCGCTTGCGCGCAGGCGGGCTCGCGCCTTGGGTGCCCGCTGGCATGATTGGCAGGGTGTCCTCGTGGATGTTTTGGCTCATCTGGAATCAGGTGGGAAAGTGTGCGCGTGCTGCGGGATGCGGTTCATGAATCGAGTTGCTCGAGAATTTCGTCTGACACTTCGAAGTTGGTGAAAACATTCACGGTGTCGGGGTAGTCATCGAGTTGGTCATGGAGTTTCAGAATCTGGCGGGCGATCACGGGATCGGTGACCATGCTCGGGTTTTGGGAAATGGAAACGTGTTTTTCGGAGGTGAGTTTCAGCCCGGCGGCACGCAGCGCGTTGGCCACGGTGCCGAGTTCGTTGGGGGCGGTGTGGATGGTGTGCTCGTCTTCGTCGCTCTGCACGTCATCCGCACCGGCCTCGATGGCGGCCTCCATGAGGCGTTCCTCGTCGATGGCGGGCGCAAGAATGCGGATTTCGCCCTTGCGTTCGAATTGATAGGACACGCTGCCCTGGGTGGCGACGCTGCCGCCATTTTTGGTGAAAATCGAGCGGATATCGGCGGCGGAGCGGTTGAGGTTGTCGGTGGCCATTTCGACGATGAAAGCGATTCCAGCCGGGCCGTAGCCTTCGTAAGCGACTTCCTGGATGGCGTCGCCGCCGAGTTCGCCGGTGCCTTTTTTGATCGCGCGTTCGATGTTGTCCTTGGGCATGGAGACGGCCTTGGCGTTGTCGATGGCGCTGCGGAGACGGGCGTTGGCAGACCAATCGCCGCCACCCGCGCGGGCGGCAAGGGCGATTTCATGGGCGCACTTGCTGAAGACCCTGCCTTTGATAGCATCGACTCTGGCCTTGATGTGTTTGACCTTTGACCACTTGTTGTGACCAGCCATGGGAAATGGGTGAAATGAAGTTCGGGTGAGACTGGCGGGCCGGGCATGGGAGTGGGGAATCACTCGCATGGCCGCGTGATGGGATGGGAAGGTGCGATCCTGCGTGTCAACCGGTTCGGTTTGCCCTGAAAGGCAGTCTAAGCCCGGTGGGGCAGGGAGACGTCAACCCGAGTGGCGGTTCGGAAATTCAAGCCGAAACACCGCTCCGTCGTTCCAACAAGGCAAGAATGGGCCAGACGGGATCGCTTGGCAACTCCAAAATTCTCCCCCCCGAAAGTTGCGGGGGTCGGCGACGGCCGCGAGAGGATACGGGGGAGTGGTTTTACCGGTTGCCGAACGCGGCGAGAGGTGTCAAACTTCCGTCATGAGTTTCCGTCCGGCATGCATGTTAGGGGTCTGGGCCGTGTTCGCGCTGCCGTTGGCGGCAGCGGCGGAGGAGGCCAAACCGGAGGAGCAAGTGGTGAAGAACCGCGGTGTCCCGGCGGACCTGCGGGATGATCCCCATGTGCGCGAGGAGCTTGGGGTGAACGAATTCACCGCGCCCCGGATTGCCAAGTTGTTCGACACCCTGCAATTCCTGATGCCGCTGCCGGTGGCGGAGACCGAGCGCAAGATGCCCGCCCGCATGCCGATGGACCGCGCGGATCTTGCCATCGAGCTGGGATTTCTGATTGCCGACGGCTTTCTGGTGGTACAGGCCGAGCAAATGGACAAGGTGGAGGATCTGGCCAAGGACCTGACGCGTTACGGCAAGGCGCTGGGTGCCGGAGACCGTGTGAACCGCCACGCGGCAAGTTTGTTAGACAGTGCGAAGAAAAAAAACGTGGCGCAGTTGAAGCAGGAGCTTACCGCGACGCAGCAGGATGTGGAGGATGAGTTGCTCACCTTGCGCGACGCGGACCTCGCGCATTTGATTTCACTGGGCGGGTGGATCCGCGCGCTTGAGGTTTCCACCGTGGCGGTGGACAAGCAGTTTTCCGAAGAGCGCGCGCGCAAGGTGATGCGGGAGGACATCGCGGACTATTATACCGAGTCGGTGGCGGGGCTGGAACCGCGGATTTCGGAACGGCCGAATTATCTGGAAATGCGCAACCTGCTGGCGGGCCTGCGCACGGAAATGGTGCTCAAGGAAGGCGAGCAACCGACCGTGGAGAGCATGAAGGAGATCCGCAAACAGGCGGCGCAACTGGTGGAACTCGCACTGCGCCGCAAACAATGAACGTTGAATCGTCTGATAAGGTTGCGGTGCTCGGGCTGGGCATCATTGGATCACGCGTGGGGTTGCGGTTGACGGATGCGGGGTGGAGGGTCGCTTGTTGGAACCGCACGCCAAAAGGGCTGGCCGGGGAAGCCGCCACGCCGGAAGAGGCTGTGACCGGGGCCGCAGCGATCGCGATCTATCTGAAGGATGCACCCGCGTTGCGCGAGGTGATAGCGCGGATCGAGGCGTTGTTGCAACCGGAGCAGATCGTGCTCAACCATTCGACCGTGGATCTGGTAACGACGCAATGGCTGGAGCGGATCTGCCTGGCACGCGGGTGCCGGTTTCTGGACGCGCCATTCACTGGCAGCAAAGTGGCGGCGGGCAACGGACAGTTGGTTTACTATATCGGCGGCGACCCGGTTGTGGCGGGCGAACTCGAATCCTTTCTATCCGTCACCAGCAAGACCCGCCTCTACTGCGGTCCGGTCGGCGCGGCAACAGTCATCAAGCTGGCGACGAATCTGCTTTCCGCGTGCACCGTGCAGGCGATGGCGGAGTCATTGGCGATCACCACCCGCCACGGGGTGCCGGCGGAGTGTTTGATCCGGGCGGTCGCGCAAAACTTCAGCGGCTCGCCATTGGCCGCCATGAAGTTTCCGACGATGGTCGCCGGGAATTTCGAGACGCATTTCTCGCTTTCTAACATGTGCAAGGACAGCCGCTACATGCTCGCCCTGGCAGAGGCCGCCGGGGTGCAAACCCCGGCGATTGAGGCGGTGTCCTGCCGGATGGGCGAATTGTGCGCCGCCGGGCTGGGCGAGTTGGATTATTCGGTGTTGGCGAAACCTTATCTGGCGTGACCCGCAGGCTTGCACAGGGTGGCGATCACTGATTTTCGGGTCCCTTGTTGTGAGGCGGGATTTTGTCCTTTGCGGAAAGGGGATTTCCCGGGAAACTCGCGGTGATGGATTGCGGTTGGATGCTATTGGCGGACGGAGTGGCGAACATCTCGCCGCTGTTCGCCTTGTTGACGCTGGTGCTGGTGCTGGCGGTGCTGGTGTCACTGGTTCTGGTGAAGTTCAAACAGAGCCTGATCGTCGGCTATTTGTTGAGCGGCGTGCTCATTGGCAACGTCGGATTGCTGTGGCTCACGGGCACCGACAAGGGCGACCCGGTGATTTCTCAATTCGCCGCGATCGGGGTGGTGTTGCTGATGTTCACACTGGGGGTTGAGTTTTCGTTCGCGGAACTCAGGCACCTGTGGCGCATTGCCGTGATTGGAGGGGGTGCCCAGGTGGGGATCACCGCCGGGATCATCGGCCTAACGGCCTCGGCGTTCGGTTTTCCCGCCGCGGACAGCATTGTTCTGGGAATTGCCGTCGCGCTGAGTTCGACGGCGGTGGCGATGAAATCATTCCAGGATCTCGGCCAGCAGAACAATCCCGGGGCCCGCGCCAGTCTGGGCATCGCCTTGTTCCAGGACATTCTGGTGATCCTGGTATTCCTGTTGATGCCCGCCATCTATCATGAAGGGGACGGCAGAGTGGAATGGCTGATCGGTGTTTCCATGCTGAAGGGTATCGCCTTTCTTGCGGGGGCGTGGCTGCTCGGGCGTTATGGTCTCACGCCGTTGCTGCACGCCGTCGCCCGCACACGCAGCCGCGAACTCTTCACCTTGACCGTGATCGGGCTCTGCGCGGGGGTCGCCTTCGCGGGCGGCGCGCTCGATTTGTCGCTGGCGCTCGGGGCCTTCGCCGCGGGACTGGTGGTCAGCGAGTCGATCTACAGCCACCGGATTCTATCCGACATCCTGCCGTTCAAGGATCTGTTTCTGGCGATCTTCTTCGTTTCGGTGGGATTGCTCATCGATCTGACGGTGGTGGCTGCCGAATGGCCGCGCGTGTTGTTAGGCAGCCTGGTCATTCTGGTGTTGAAGGGCGGCATCGTGTTTGCGGTGCTGAAATGTTACAAGCTGCCGGGACGCGCGGCGATGCTGGCGGCCGGAAGTCTGGCCAGCACGGGGGAGTTTTCGCTGGTGCTCATCGGCAAGGCGGGCGGCTACCGGCCGTTTGATCCGAGCACCGAGCAGATGCTGCTGGTGTGCACGGCGGTGACGATGGCGGTTGTTCCGTCGCTGATGCGTGGGGCGGTGCCGTTCGCCAGATGGCTGGAGCGCATGGGCATTCTGGCGTCACACAAAACACCGCCGGTATCGATGGCGCCCACCCAGGTAATCAAGGAAATCCGTGATCACGCGATCATCTGCGGCTACGGGCCGGTAGGGCGCGCGCTCAATGAGGCGCTGAAACGCTGCGGTGTGGCCACGCTGGTGCTGGAGTTGAACTCGGATACGGTTAGAATCCTGAAAAAGGCGGGGCAGCCGGTGTTGTTTGCGGATGCGACCCACCCGGAGGCGCTGGATCTGGCGGGCATCGCGCGGGCACGCTTGGTGGCGTTCACGTTTCCGGCAGTGACTGCGACCTGCGCCGCCGTGCCCCTGGTGCGTGAACGCAACCCCGGAATCTACATTTTCGGTCGTGCCAAATATCCCAACGAGGTCAGCCGCCTGCGCGAACTCGACGTGCAGGTCATTCACGACGAACGGGAAAGCGCGGTGGCCATGGTGCGTGCCGCGATTTCCTCCTATGAACGCACGGACATCGATCCCGAGGAAGTGGTGCGTCAGGCGATGGAGGAAGGCCCCTGAAATCGCCGGTTTTTTTTGATCGGTTTCCGGGAGGGTGGCCGCTAAGAACGTGGTGTGGCCCTGCTCCTGGCGATCGAATCCTCCTGCGACGAAACCGCGGTGGCGATCGTCCGTGGTTCGGCGGGCCGGACGGCCGAAGTGCTGGCCTCCGAGGTTTCCTCGCAGATCGAGCTGCATCGCGAGCATGGCGGAGTGGTTCCTGAATTGGCTTCCCGCAATCACTCGCTGCGCCTGCGTGGATTGGTGGGAAAGGCCTTGGCCGACACCGGAGTCGCGATGCGGGAAATCGATGCGTTCGCCGCGACGAGCGGTCCCGGGCTGGCGTCGTCGTTATTGATCGGAAGCACGGCGGCCAAAGGCATGGCCTGTGCCATGAACCGGCCGTTTCTCGCCATCAATCATCTCGAAGGCCATTTGCTTTCGCCGTTTCTTGACCGGACATCGGTGCCGCCGCATATCGCGCTGATCGTTTCGGGCGGACACACGTTGCTGTTGGATGTCGAGGGATCCGGCCGCTACCGCAGGCTGGGCGGAACCCGCGACGATGCGGCGGGGGAGGCGTTTGACAAGGTCGGGAAAATGTTAGGGCTGGCGTATCCAGGTGGCCCGGAAATCGAAAAGGCCGCCCGCGGAGGCAATCCGAAAGCCTATGATTTCCCCCGCTCGATGTTAGGCGACGCGCATTTGGATTTTTCGTTTTCGGGATTGAAGACGGCGGTGCTCTACACGCTGCAGCGGGCGGAGGGCATGGTTTGCGTCACCGATCTGGCAGCTTCGTTCCAGCAGGCGGTGATCGATATCCTGGTGGGTAAAACCCTGCGTGCGGCGCGGCAGACGGGCCGGAGCATGATAGGCTTGTCCGGCGGGGTCAGCCTGAACCGGGCCCTACGCGACGCCTTCCACGATGCCTGCGGGAAATCCGGCCATGAGTTCGTGACGGCAGCACCGGATTTCTGCACGGACAACGCGGCGATGATCGCCTTCGCGGCGTTGTTGCGTCATCTTGCGGGTGAATGTTCGCCCTTGGGTGAGGATATTCATCCGAATTTGCCGCTGGTCTGATTTGCCGGAAATCCGGCCTATTGACACCTGCGGGAACGACGGGCAACCTCCGCCCATGTCGGAGGAACAATCGCCCAACGAGAATCAGACTGCCGCTGAGCCGCCTTCCCAGGAAGCCACAGGGTCCGCACCCTCTAACAAACCAGTGATGCCACCTGCGGTCATTCTGGCCTTCGTGATCATCCTGCTGCTGGGCGGGCTCATTGTGATGGTTCGGCGCGGCGGCACGGGCAATGCCGCCGCCGGCTCTCCGGAACTGACCAAACTTCAGGCTGAAACCAATGCCCTCCAGAGTCAGTTGAACCGCGAACGCATTGCGATGGGATTGCGCCCTCTCGAAGGCGGCTCCGAACCCATCGAAGACATTGCGAAGCGCTTGAAAAAGGATGCGGATACCATGGTGGCGCTGGCTGCCAGCTTCCAATCGTTGCTCGCCGAGAAAGACATCGAACTCTCGGCCAAAACCGCCGAACTGCTGCGTTCCGAGCAACTCCGCCAGAGCCTCGCCGCGGAAAGTGCGCGCCTGCAGGGCGAACTGCAGCGTGCGCTGGTGGATGGCTCAGGGGTGGATCTGCTCCGGCGTGATCTTGCCGCCATGAAGTCCCAGCGCGACGCGCTGGCCGCGGAACTCGTCACGGTGCGCCAGGAGTTGGCCGCCAAAGGCCAGGGCGTCTCCCCGGATGAATTCGCCGATCTGAAGCGGCAATTCGAGGAAACCCTCCGTGCCAAGGAATTTTTCGAAGCCAAGGTGAAAGAACTCAAAGGTGAGCTCAAGCAGGCCAAGTTGTTCGCGAGTTCGGAAAACGAGTTGCTGCCCGCCGCCGTCGAATTGTTCCGCAGTCTGCGCGCGCTGGAAAACAAACCGGATGCCGAAATCGCCACCGCTTACTCCAGTCTCGGTGCCAAGCTCGGTGCGAACGTGCTGCAAACCCTCAACTTCGCGACCGGCTCCAGCGGGCTTTCTCCGGACGACGCGGAAAAGATCCGCAACATCGTCGCGGATATCCCGGATGGGGATATGGTGTTGTGCATCGGTTATGCGTCGGAGACCGGCAATGTGGACGGCAATCGCACCCTGTCCTCGGACCGGGCGACCGCCGCAGCCGAGTTGTTCGCTTCCGTCAAACGCCCGGAGCAGCTCGTCCAGGCGGTTTACCTTGGCCAAACGGACCGCTTCAGCAGCAAAACCCCTGAGCGCAACCAGCTCGTCGAGATCTGGCGCATCCGCAAACAGTGATGCGTTAGGGACTGGAGCCCCAACTCTAACCCTCCCGCCATGCCACCGTCGCCGCCACGTCGACCAATCCCGCAGCCACAAGGCGGGAAGCCCGGATCACCCGGATCTAACATGAAACCCGCGGATGGTGAGCGCGGCTGGGATCCGGTGGCCGCATGGTATGACAAACTCGTTGGCGAGTCCGGTTCGGATTACCATCGGCAGGTGATTCTTCCGGCCGCGCTGCGGCTGCTGGATGCCAGGCCCGGCGAGTCGGTGATCGACGTTTGCTGCGGCCAGGGCGTTCTTGTCAGGCCGTTGTTGGCAGCGGGGATAGGCAAATTCACCGGGGTGGATGCCAGCCCGCGGCTGATTGCCGCGGCGCGATCCCGCCATGGCAAGGACCCGCGCATTGCGTGGGTGATTGCGGATGTTTGCCAGGCCGGAGCGTGGGCGGACGCGAGTCATGACGCGGCGACCTGCCTGCTGGCGGTCCATGACGTGGCGGACGCAGTGGCGCTGTTTTCCAACGTCGCCCGTGCGCTGAAACCCGGCGGGCGGGCAGTGTTCGTGTTCATGCACCCGTGTTTCCGCATTCCGCGCAAAACCCATTGGGGTTGGGACGCCGATCAGAAAATCCAATACCGCCGGATCGATGGCTACAGCTCGCCGTTGGAAATCCCCATCACCACCCATCCGGGCAAGGGGACCGGCGAGCTAACGGTTTTCCACCACCGGCCGCTCGCCGAATTGTTGACCGCGCTGGGCACGGGCGGCCTGGCGGTGACCGCCTGCGAGGAACTCTACAGCCACCGCCGGTCCCAGGCCGGCGGTCCGTTCAGCAAAGCCGAGCACCACGCGGCGCAGGAATTTCCGCTCTTCATCGCGTTGAAGGCGGTGAGAATGTCGTGACGGTTTGGCGCTGCCAACTCCGGCTTTCAGATCAATTCGATTTGCGCCCGGTGACGCCTAAGGTTGCTTTGGAAATCAGCTTGGCGGTTTCCTTGGGACGCAAGGCCCGCACTGCTTTCCCCGCCTGCCACATCTCGGAATTGCCGATGGTGTTGAGTTCCTTGGTGAGCTGAACCTGGTAATCCGGCTTGCCGCAGGACGTCAGCACGCGGGCGCATTCCTTGCCCGTCTTGACCCGCTGATAGAGATCCTTGAACACCGGCAGCACGGCTTTCTTGAATTTCGGCTTCCAATCCAACGCGCCGCGCTGGGCGGTGGCCGAGCAATTGGCATACATCCAATCCATGCCGTTTTCGTCCACCAAGCGGATCAGGCTTTGGGTGAGTTCCTCGACGGTTTCATTGAACGCTTCGCTGGGTGAATGTCCGTGGCTGCGCAGCACATCATATTGCGCTTCCATGATCCCGGCCAACGCGCCCATCAACACGCCGCGCTCGCCGGTCAGGTCGCTGAAGACCTCATGTTGGAACGTCGTCTTGAACAGGTAGCCCGAGCCGATCCCGATGCCCACTGCCAGGCAGCGTTCCTCGGCCCGGCCAGTGGCGTCCTGAAACACCGCAAAGCTCGAGTTGATGCCCGCCCCCGAAAGGAAATTGCGTCGCACCGAGGTGCCGGAGCCTTTCGGTGCCACCATGATGACGTCCACCTCGGGCTGCGGCACGACTTTCGTTAGATCCTTGTAGGCGATGGAAAAACCATGGGAGAAATACAAGGCGTCGCCCGCCTTGAGGTTGCGTTTGACCATCGGCCAGATCGCCCGCTGGGCGGCGTCCGAGACCAGCATTTGGATGATCGTGCCTTGGTGCACGGCCTCTTCGATATCGAACAGGGTCTTGCCTGGAACCCAGCCGTCCTTGCAGGCGCGGTCCCAGTCTTTGGCGTATTTCTTGGCTTGGCCGATGATGACCTTGAAGCCGTTGTCGCGCAGGTTCAGGGCTTGGGCCGGTCCCTGCACCCCGTAGCCGATGATGGCAATCGTTTCGTTCTTGAGCACCTTGCGTGCCCGCGACATCGAAAATTCCTTGCGCGTGATGACTTCTTCCTTTGTTCCACCAAAATCAATGATTGCCATATGGTTGTTCTTTTGTAGCTGCTCAGGCAACCCCACCATGGGGCCGCCCTGGGCCGGAACGTAGCCGCCCCGTCCCGCCCGACGCAAGAGATTTTATTGCGCAATTCGACCCGCAAGGACAGCGGTCTGCGGCTGGCGGTTTGCTTGAGATCCACACCGGCTTCATCCCCGCACGGATCACCAGCGCTCCAGCTACAACCGGGAACTGCACGTTCCTCCACTGATGCGGAAGCGCCCGATTTCGCCGAGCTCCGGGGTCTCATGCAACCAATCGAGGTGGGTGGTGGTGATCCACTTTTGTGCGAGTGGCGGCAGATGGTTCATCAGCGCGTTGCGGCGGCTTGGATCGAGGTCGCCGAAAATGTCGTCCATCAGATAGATCGGGGCCTTGCCTCCGCGCGACTCCAGCAATTTTCCCTGGGCGAGTTTGAGGGCCAGGGCGATCGTGCGTTGCTGGCCTTCGCTGGCGAAGTCCGCGGCGGGCATGCCGTGGAGGCGCAGCGCGAGTTCATCGCGATGCGGGCCGACGACCGCCTGGCGCAGCCGGGTTTCACGTTCGCGGGCTTGGAGCATTGACTCGCGCAGGTCCGGGCCGCTGGCCGGGAGGTATTGCAAGGTGAGTGGTTCGTCCTGGCCACTGACGGTGCGCTGGGCGGCGGCGGCGAGGGGCGTGAGTTCCGCCACCAGCCGGGCGCGGGCTTCCATCAGGACGGTGCCGTGTTCTATCAGGATTTCCTCGTAGGCAAGAATCTCCGCGTCGCGCGGTCGCCCTGCCTTGAGCAACAGGTTTTTCGCCCGCAGGGCACGGCGGTAACGGGACCATGATCGGCGGTACGAGGCGTCGATCTGCACGCCGATGAAATCGAGGTAGCGCCGCCTTGCTTCGCCCGGTCCGCGGATCAGGTCGAGGTCCTCGTTGCCCATCCACACGACCAGCCCGCCGTCTTCGAGGTAAGCGTTGCGGCTGGCGCGGGTTTCATCATCCGCTTTCAACACCAATCCTTCGCGGGTATGGCGGACTTGGCGTTCGCAGCCCCACGGGTTGCCGGCGATGCCGAAACCGCTGCTGCCGAGGCGTGCGAGCGTGGCCATCCGGTGCGCGCGTGGCGAATGCAGGCGGATCAAAACGCACAGCGCTTCTAACACCGATGTCTTGCCTTGGGCGTTGTCACCCACCAGAATCACACCAGCCGGAGGTGCTTCAAGGTCCAGCGACCCGAAACACCGGAAATCCATCAAGCGCAGCGAACGGAGCACGTCGATGACGTAGCGAAAAAAACTCGGTGTGGAAAGTATCGATTGTAATTCATTGAAAATGAATAGTTTGGATCGGGAATCAAAAAAGCGATTGAATGATGTGATGTATTGGTGTACTTTTTGATGCATGAGAACCACTGTAACACTTGATGACGAACTCATCGCGGCGGCCACGGAGTTCAGCGGCATTAAGGATAAATCCAAGCTGATCAACTTCGCGTTGGATGCCTACACCAAGACAATGGCGGCCAGAAGGTTGGCGGCTTTGGGCGGCACCATGCCGGATTTTGACATTCCCGGGCGTGGCGGGATGGGGACCTTCCGCATGGAATGGGTTGAACCTAACGCAAAAGTTGCCGAGGAGGCGCCATGAATCCGGTATTGGTCGATACCTGCGTCTGGGTGAGGCATTTCCGCCAACGCAATCCCAACCTGCTTCGTTTGTTAGAAGACGGCGAGGTCCTGAGCCACCCATTGGTGTTGGGGGAGTTGGCGATGGGCAGCCTGAAAGACCGGGCGCAGACGCTTTGGAGTTTGTCCAAACTCGGCCACCCGCCGCTCGCAACCGACGCGGAAACCCATCAAATGGTGGAAGCACGCCGCCTGTGGGGACGGGGAATCCAATGGAATGACGCGCGGATTCTGGCGTCGACAGTCATCGGTGGCGTCAAACTTTGGACCGTGGACAAGAAACTGTTGGAGATTGCCGGTGAGTTGGGAGTGGCTTGGAACGGCTGACCGCAGCCTCATCGCCATCTTTATACACATCTCCTGGATCTCCGATCACCCTCTTGGTCGCAGAGCGACCTCATGATGGAACGCCCACTTCACCATACCGGCGCTGACGCTTCATGGAATTTGCCGTTCTGCCAGGTCCTCCCCATCGGCAGTGGTGACAAACCCCGTAGATCCGCTTGTGTTTTCCATCGCCCCTGGCATCGGCGAATGCGGTGTGGACCGTGAAGGGCTTGGCGAGTGCGGCAACCAACTCCACCTCGCAACGGTTTGGCAACCCCATCTTACGAAAGCGTGATAATGCGTTTCCCGCGATCGGTCGGTTCGATTCTGAATTTCACCGGGAGGAATTTTTCGATGACGTCGATGTTGGTCGGGACGTGTCCGCCGGGCACCATGGTGGTGAAGCCGCCGCTGCCAGCCAAAGCCATGGGCAGCAGGATCTGATCCGCGAGATGGCGGCCGACAGGAGTGTTAGAACCGATGAAATCCGCGAGCGCTTTGGCGGCGCACTGACCGACCCGCTCGGCGGAGACATTCATTGCCCCGAAGCTGCTGGAGAGTTCCGCGGCGTTGGCGAAGGTTGCCTGATAGAGGCAGCAAACGCCGCGGCCGGGACCGGGTTCACGGGTTTCCACGGCTGCGTCATCGCAGGGAAACTGGTCGAGCGCGGCGGTGAGAATCCGTTCGGCGATGGAGTCCGGGAGGTTTCGCGTCGGCACGCGCAGGCGCATATCTATCAGTTCTCCGCGCTCGTGGATATCGATGGGTGCGAGTTTCGGACAGGGCTGGATTTGGCATTCGATGATGCCGCCGCCGACCGGCGCGAAGCCGCTTTGGATCAGTGATATCGTCGCCTCGGCGCCCATGCGGCGCAGGATGGGAAGGAAGACGCGGTCGAGGAACTCGAATGGCGGGGCGAGCGGGTTGTGAGTGCCTCCTTCGAGACGCAAGGTGCTTGGGCCATCGGCGTGGAGGAGCGCGGGCAGCAGCGTTTGATATAACAATCCGGTGCTGCCGGCGGTGCCGATGGCGAATTGGTACGATGATCCCCGTAGTTTACCGGCGCGGAACACCAGATCGGTGGAGCCGATTTCCGCGCCGTCCGCCGTGCCTTCCGAAATTTCGCAGGCCGCCCGAACACATGTCAGATGTTGGCGCATCAGGCCGGGTTTCGGCCGCCGCCCGCGGATGTTGGTCATCCGGAACGGTTGGCCGGTGATCATTGCCAGGGACAAGGCGGTGCGAAGCATCTGCCCGCCGCCCTCCGTGCCATCGAGTTGAACGAGTTTCATGGTTCTATCAATCATCCGGCGCGGTTTCGTCCTTGATCACGAAGCGAGCCTGTAACTTCGCAACGGTTTGGGCAAGCCCCGCCGCCTCGACGCTGCGCAAAACTTCGGGGAAGTTCTTATAGGCGTCGGGCGCCTCGTCGATCGGATAATTCCGGCAGTTGGTTAGAATGTCGGACGTGTCGAAGTCCGCGTCGATGGATTTCTGGTCGAGGGTCCGGGCGGCGTGTTTGCGGCCCATCGCGCGGCCCGCGCCGTGGTTGACCGACCAGCAGGTGCGTTCGGCGCCGCCCTGGGCGACCATGACGACCGAGCCGTCGCGCGGATTGCCGGGCAGCAGGATCGGGTGACCGGTCTCCGCGAAGCGGGTGCCGGCCAGCGAGAAATGGCCGCCGGGGATGGCGCGGGTGGCGCCCTTGCGGTGGACCCAGGCTTTTTTGCCGTTGACGATTTCCTCGCGGGCGATGTTGTGCGAGATGAAATAGACAAGCTGGCCGTTGCAGCCGGGCAGGACCTCGCGGAACGCTTCCAACACCAGCGCGTTGATCAGCAGGTGGTTCACCGTGGCGAAGTTCGCGCCGATGGCCATGTCGTCGAGATAGGCATTCGCCTCAAGGGTTCCGAGCGGAGCATACACCAGTTGCTTGTCGCCCGCCGGAAACGGGATGCTCCAGTCGCGGAATTTCTTCTCGAGATCCTTGAACTGGCCCTGGGCTAACAGATTTTCCAGGCCGCGCGACCCGCAGTGGCTGAGGAACGAAACGTGCCCGTC
>Ga0268284_1000216_pt1 | contig 48672 bp, 62 predicted proteins | sample saktaG_14_FD_190137 | JGI IMG/M metagenome (GOLD analysis project Ga0268284, IMG submission 190137) | Saline water microbial communities from Sakinaw Lake, British Columbia, Canada - sak_2013_06_06_40m | ecosystem: Environmental > Aquatic > Non-marine Saline and Alkaline > Saline ...
AATGTCTCTTCTTCGGCTATATAAATGTTATTGAATCCACACTTATCAAGATTGTCATATAGCAAATCCGCATCATACATACAAAGATGGAAATCGCCATCGGTAAGCCCTTTATCGAAAGCGTTTGTAGATGAACCAGAATATATCTTATAATTCATCCATCTTTGAAAATCTGCATATTCACCAGTTAAATCTGGATGCTCTTCAATAAGAAGCTGTGTATCTATCGAATTACGGTCAACATATTGCTGACATATCCATCTCAGGTTTGGTGTTTCGATAAATAAACTGCTTGGTGTTTGCATTAAAGAATAGACCCATTCAAACATCCACTTCTGATATATCCATTCGATATGTTCTACTATATGCGACATCTTGATAAACTGGAAACGCACTCTTTCAATGCCAAGTATCTGTTTGTATTGCTTAGCCTTATCCCTATAAACAGGTGCAAAGGCAACACGTATATCTCCAGATATATCAGCTTTAGAATGTTTATCTAGTGTGGTAAAGTCTTTGCTTGTTCCGCCAGAACCAATGTCAAGTCTATATTTCTTTTCGGAATTAGCAATCAACGACTCCACCATTGAATAAATATCTTTTCCAGAACATTTACTATAACTCATTATAACCCCCCTAAGAAAATTAGAAACTTTTCAGCTACGTCTTTAATGTTAATAGCATTAAGACAAAACCTAAACAAACACGGATGATACCAACAATACTGTTTTTTGCATCTACGGTATCCAGAATACCATCCTGCTTTCTCATACAGCATCCTACATCTAGGATCAGTCATTCCGAATACTCCATAACTAGGAATACCTAATGCACCAGCTACATGAACTCCCATAGAATCTGGACCGATTAGACCGATAGAATTATTTATAATTGCAATTATATGATTCATAGGAGAACTTATTATTCTGGTAACATTATCATGTCTACTGTATTTATATTTCCAGTCATGGGATATTAGCACGACACCTATTGGACTCAGTCTTTTTGCTAGATACTTTACTAAGAAGTCTACATGAGCATGTGGTAAACTTCTAAATTTAGAATTACTCGAACAGTGAATCACTATATATTTATCATATCCAACTGACTTCTTCGCTATTTTATTATCTAGCTCAGACACAAACATCTTGTTGTTTTCAATTAGGAACTCTACACCGCAAGCCTCTGCAAATAACTCCTGTCTTGACTTTAATATATCTGGCTCGTGAGATGCTTCATACATAGAAGAAGGACATGGATCTGATAACTGTATAAATAAAGAACCAATATATTCAAAGAATATTCTACATTCCAGTGTTGATTTGAATTGGTCAGTATTTACTATGTAATCAATGTCTGGATTGTTATAGAATACAGGCGCACAATACGAAACGGTTGCAACTATAATTATAATATCTTTACCATATTGTTTTCTATAAGCAGTGATTGATGGAACGATCATCACTGCATCACCAATACCACCTACATTCCTGTAGAATACAACCGATTCAAACTTGCCAACTAATGCTTTAATATTCTTGGCATCAGTAAACCCCCTGTTATACATAATTCCTGTCTCCCTTAGGTCAGCGTAATAGCGCAACGTATCACTATATTATCTTCTTCGCCTTTCTCTACATCTTCAACAAGCAACCATCTAGCACCCATATCTCCGCCAGATAAAGCATTGAATATACCAACTTCTCTAAAGGTGCATCCACCTATAGGTTCATCAATTCCAAAGGTTACTTCGACAAAGTAAGTATTAGCAATTACAGTAACAGTTCCTTCTTTGCGATACAGTTCGCTTTCCAAAGATTCATCAACAGAAGATGGCGCAACAAGACCAACACCAATAGCTATAAAGGGCATCCATGCTTGGCTATTATATGGAGAACCTAGCATTGACGCCGCAGTCTGAACACCTTTATCGGTTACTAAGTCTATCGCATCTACCGTAACTTCAGATACAATTACCTCTGTTTTACTAATACTTATTTTGTCTTGAAACACAGCACTACCCTCTTCTCATTTGAAGTTCCAAAGACTGCTCTTTAGACATCATGTTTTTACCTAAAGACAACTTCGACTTGCCCTCTTCAACTATTGTGTAACTACATTCATCTGGATCAGCCAAGTCGTTAAAGATTACTGGGAATCTGTATCTTTTGTAAAGACCCTGAATTGTAATGTATGTTGATTCATCTGGTTCAAAATCTTTATCTATTCCCTGCATCCATTCGGTGTATTGCTCTGGAGTAAGTTCATAATAACCATTAGTGCCGTCCCACCTCTCCATAGCATTTGCACCAATGTTTAGTATAGCAACATAACCATCAACATAAATTATGTTACTTTCATGCTTCTTCCGCTGTTCGTCCATCCATTTATGTATGTCTGGTTTTGCTAATTCAATTCTATCAAGGATAGATTCGAGAACACCTGCAGTAAGCGATGCATCAGTTGAAACCTTTTTTTCTTCGTCTGGCATTGAAAACTCCCTTCATTAAAATGGGCGGAACTGACGTCCCGCCCTGAGTGTTAAACATATAAACGTTATGCTGATGCCGCATACGCAAAATTAGGATTAAGCGCACACATCAAGTATCGAGCTACAGTATCTGTAGTCAAACTTGATAAAGCATAAGCAAGTGTTACTTCTTGTAACGCAGTTGAGCCATTGGTGAACAGAGCAGTTCCAGCTATCAAACCTTCATGGGTTGTGATTGCTGTTCCAGCTGCTACACACTTGACCTTGACAGCTGGGGCTTTAATGCACGCCCAACCCATATACCCATCTGGTATTCCAGTCGATTTGACAGGCACACCTCTAAAATCACACAACTTCGCACCTGCTGCTGCGGCAAGAACGTGTGAGTTATAGATAAGTTGGGCTGTATCGCCAACCGCTAATGCTGCAGCAACATCTGGTTGGAAGTCAATCCTTGTTGCAATGTTGCTTATAACCTTAGCCCAACTACCCTCTGGTGCAGCTCCAGCAGCACCTGCGTCATCAAGAACCTGCAACAGTGCGCCATACTCTTTATCGGCAGTAAGACCTGTGCATGTTAAATAATTAACATCGCCTGTAACCACAGTCACAGCTGTGTCAGCCCTACGAACCATTGGAACACCAACCCCGATATCACTACCAGAGTTATTCCATACCCACATGAATAGTGCCTGACCATCAACAACTATGTTCTTATAAACACCGCCACCCATGATGGCATTTTCCCATCTAAGTGCGCCCAACGGAGGTGTGAATGGTTCTTCTCCACTACCCATTCTTGCGAAATACTTAGCAGCCTCTACTGTTTCATCAAGAGCTGTTCTCCATTGCACTGGTTGAAACATGTGCTGTTCATTTTTGTCTACATCTATCCAGTATCCCATTACAATTCACCTCCAATTATGCCCAAGCAGTGATGCCCTGAAGCACCCCATGTTTAGACGGTAAAGTGTTAATGATCTGACCACGAAGCATCAAGTATCTAACCTTAGCAAATTGGTTATATGGATGTCTCATTTCAGACCATGTGAACCACGCACCAGAGTCACTAACCAGTTTGAAATACTTCATGTTCATAAATCTCATAACTCCAGCTTCAGCACCATTCTCGACAGTATCGTAATTAATACGAATACCTCTGAACAGTGCGTTACCAAAGTTCCATTGAACAGTGTCATCATCTTTGCTGTAGGCAACATTAAACGTGCCCATATGCTGAGCAATGTCGCAATACTGTTCATATACAAGTTGGTCGGTTAGGATTACATAATCTTGCAATCTCTCGCTTGTGGCTATTGAGTTTAAGCAAGTCCCCATCTTTTTGAGACAGTCGGAATACTTGTTACTCACACTACCAAAAGCACCAACCGCTGTTGGAGTTCCACCAGTTGAATCGATTGGATGGCGACCATAGGATACTGCTGAGTTATCCCAATACCAGTTTCTCCACCAGTATCGTGATGCCCTATCCCATCCCGCCATAACACCTGTGCGTGGATCTGTGGGAACTAGAAATGGAATACCATTAAAGTTCTTTCCGTTGTTTCCCACTGAGGATTCCCAAATCATAGCATTGAGCTTCTCTCTGGTATCTTCAACAAGCGCATCAATTCTGGTCTGAAGCAAATCAACGATATTTCCACCGCCAGCCTGCTCTCTTTCTTCGACCCAATCTATTGACCATTCACCTGCACCTTGTTTCAAATTCCAGTATGAAAAACCTACGAGTTTTGACTGAGATGGAGTTCTAGTTTCACCCTTTGAAAACGTAGAGAATGTATCATTCTTCCCATATCTCAAAGGCTGACGAACCCTAGACCCGCCATTTCTTTCCTCTCGATACTGTGATGTTTCCAGTATGTTCCAGACTGGATTTCCCAAGAGAACCTGGTTATACATGTCCGGCATAATGTCATCCAACACAGTAGCAACTCGTTCATCTGTCAACGAATCGGTTATGTCTGTATCACCCATTATCGCAAGTAGATGACTTCCGTATAGTAACATTTCAATTCACATCCTTTTGCAGTTATTTAGAGAAAGCATCCATTAGCTTTCCTCTTATACCTCTAGTTCCTTCTGATTTCTTAGCACCCTCTAGCAGAGACCTAAGTCTTGTTGGGTTTGATACCGACAATGGATTATCTCCAGCAGTTTTGCTACTTGATTTCCCTACTGTAGGAGGAATCTTTTTTGTTCCTGTATTGCCGACCAGTAACTCTGGTTTAGTAACCGCAACAGCATCCCTTATACTGAGTTCGGGGCGTGCCGACCTGATTTTAGATACTTCCACAAAAGTCATTGCGCTTGCCTTAGGATTACTAGCAATGAAAGTATCATACTCTGCTCTAGCAGAACTTTGCTTGCTTTCAGAAATCAGTGGATTAAGTTCTCCCAATAAACGATTGGTTACTGATTCAACAATTGATTCTGTTGAACTAACTATAGATCTATCAATCATTTGCTTTACCGCACCAATCGGGTCTTGTTCTGGATCAATGTCCGGTTCGCCACTCTGTGGGCTTTTATTACCTCCATCTAGGATTATTCTACGAACATCCTCATTTGCTAACAATTCATTAAGAAGTTCTCTATCAGAGTTTGCTTCGGCAAGTTCTGATTCAAGTGCCTGTAGCCTTACAGATACATCTGGCTCTTCTTCTTCAATAATTTCTTCTTCTTCAATAATTTCTTCTTCTGGCAATTTAATTTCCTTTCAGCCCCACAATATTAAAATATTGCTGGACTCCTGTCGCAGTATCTTCGATACTGTGATTGCAAATCAATCAATAGTAATTACTATTGAAAAGATCAAGCTTTACCATTTTTTATTCTACCAATAATAACTGTTCCCTCAGTCCCTATTAGTATTCCAAATACAATCTTAGCCACCCAACTCATAATACCAGTATCCTTTGATATAGATATTAACGCTTTCTCATTGTTAGTTATACATAAATCCTGCTTATCATCTATTGATTTCTGTGTCTTAATAAAGTCATTTATTAACCCTTGAGTATTAGCTTGGGATGATGCAAGATTGCTTATCTTCTCCAAGACCAGAGCTTCATCAGCAAATACCAATGCAGGAATGAGAAATAGTAATATAAATATCAAACATTTCATAAAGGCTCTCCATTTATTATTGGTTGCAGCGACAGGAATCGAACCTGTTTAAGCAATTTGATTTCGCTTCACCGTAGACCACTTGGGTCACTACTGCAGAAACAATAGCATCAATACAAGCTATTATAGATTTTTATATCCCTTCATCTCTGACTGGAGTTCAAAATCCGACTTTGTTTCAGAAACCATATCTGCTGATATATGCAAGGTTCCTGTGGTAGTAGTTCCCTTAACACTTATAGATGTTATTACCCCACTCCTCTCGACAACCGTTGCCTTTGGAACTACCATACTATTAATATTAGTAGCCTCATTAAACTCAACAAGCATTGCATCGTCTGCTGAATACAAAACAACTTTACCAGCAGCACCTGTAAAAGCGAATGTTCCATCTGCTTTACTTGTAAAGTTTGCATACCCATCAACCTGAACTGAATCAGATATTGTTGGAATAGTATTCACCACCATTGATAGAAACTCATAAAACCAACTAACAATTCTTCCCATGTCCTTTCATCCTCCAACCCCCAGTTATTCTGAATAGAGTCCATCCTCTGGTGAAGATGGGTTAGTATCCCAAAATGGTTCTTTACGTCTTTCAAATACTGTCTTGCCTCTTGGTAGTGTATCCCCACGCATTTCAGCACGTTCCTCTTTAGTCAATCCACCTTTGGGATCAATCGTTTCTGTCCTAGCATTATTCTCCCAAAGTTTTGCACGTAAGTCTCTACCAGACTTTACCCAACAACCCAATGATTCATTGTAGTGCTCTGGAACATCGCCATGAACAACAGTCTTTATAGTAGAATAATCCTTACGCATGGGAGTATTACACTTCTTACATGGTGGACTTGTATCTACTGATATAGGTATATCAACGTCTTTCTCAAACGCACCACACTTATCACAAATTAAATCCCATAGTGCCATAATTAAAACCCCCCTTTACTAGAACGGACTACCACTTGGTGGCATCTGTTCGCCTTGCTGTTGAACTTGTTGTTCCTGTGGAGTAGGTTGCGCTTGCATCAGCAAGTCTTGATCTTTCATACCAAACCCAAGAGCAGTCATAAACTTCTGCATAAGATTAAACCTATTAACAATATCAGGAAACGCTTGAGCCACAGTCATTAGCTTCTGCATATACATCTGTCTCGCCTCAATAGCGGTTGACCCAAACTTAACCGATAGTTTCATTCCATCAAATGGCTCTATCATCCAAGCATCTTCTTTAGGTATTCCAACAATCTCTGCTATTCTTTCGGGTTGCATAAAGTCGGATGATAGCTTCAACATCTTTCTCATTATATTCTGCGTAAACATAGAAAGCAGTAATGCTCTATCTTGATTGCGTGTTTCAGATGAAGCCTTTAACATCTCCGCTTCGGCTTTTGTCTCTACTCCCGGCTCGTGTGTTCCACGTTCCTGCATTGTAGAACCCGATATACCACGTATCTGTCTTTCTATTATGCCCATTACAGAACTCCACTGAAATACATTTGCCGATGTGGTTATTTCTCGAACAGGTTCTGCCATCATAGATGTTAGTCCATCAATAGGAAGTATAATTCTTGGTGAATCTGATTCTAATAATGCTATAACATTACGACCAATGGAGGTATCAGCTTCAAATATCTTTCTAGCCGCTTGTTTAACATCTTCATCCATATAATGATTTGCATACGCAAGTCTAACTAAATGATTCTCAATATCCTGAGTAACTGATTTACCCCAAAATCTCTGCGGTCTTGTCTTGGTGAAAATTAGTTGGTCGTATATTTCAAGACCATAGTCATCATCATACTGTAAAAATTTATCGTGCCCTTGAGTAAAGGTCATTATCTTTCCATTAGTCAAATCGTGTAATTCAATAAGAGTAACCATGTCCTGTAAATCAGATGCCCTGAATTGGGTCTGCATGTGCTTTGGAAGCTCTTCTAGTGAAGACAGGTTTGATTTAAGATTTGCTGTATTCTCGTATATATTACTATCTTTTACCTCGTCAACTGGCTTAATTATTTCTTCAGCAAACCACCGCTTCTCTTTCCATGAAGAATATCTATGATCCCATAGAGAATTCATAGGACTAACTCTTTGCGACATCGGCATTTCGTTACTGATAGTAAACTGCGATAGATTATACTTTGAAACTTCGACATCGTAAAGTATGCCAGTTTTGTGAACTCCTCCACCTAGTATTAATGTGTCTAATATAATTTCACGAATAGTATCGAACATATCTAAATATTCAAATAATTTCAAAGCGTAAGTTTCATATACTAGTGCGGCTAGGGAATTACCAGATACCATGTCGTCAACATCGAATACAGGAAAGTTAAAGTCTATCTTCGGAAGAATATTATTTATGATTGGGTCTAGTTCATTTATAACTACTGGCTTATCTTTATTCGTTAATGGATTGACAGACATGAACTTCTGATTACCCCAAAGGTTACCATCATAGATTTCTTCCCAATATTTCCAGTGCGATATAAATGGTTTTCTATATTCCCTTGAAATCTTTATAGTTTTCTTCCATTCTTCTAGTTGTTCTTTCTTACTTTTAATAGCCACTTATATCACCGCCTTTTAACTTCAAAGTGAACATGCAATACAGTTGAGGAGGTTCCTTTAGTTGCCTTTACCCTAGCATACCAATCACCAGCAACGACAGTATCAGGAACGGTGAACGCATATTTATAATGACCAGTAGACTCTTTAACTAGTTTGGAAGAGTCATAAGCCACTCGTCTAGAGTTCCTGCAATCGTATATCTCTACAGTGTGTGAATCTGGGTCATAAAGAGTTTCCGTTTCAAAATCCCTAATATCCCATTCAACAATGCAAGTCTGACTTGGAAATACGTGCATTTCAGCACCTCCGTAGAAATGAATACCGGTTACAATATATTCGGGATATATTTCAGCGTTGTCAAAATAAACAATTTCGGAAAATAGAGTGGATGGTGATTCAGTAATGTCAATTACTTCAGTAATATTTTTACCAATCGTCTTTACAATTTCATCAGTTAATGCTATGTTATCTTGGAATATTAAAGTGTTGCCAGTGAATACTGTTATTATAAGACCTATTACATCGCCTTTTGGTGCATACACAATCTTCTCTATAACTTCGGACAATCTTTCCTGCTCGTTAATATATAGCCAATACTCACCTAATCCATTATACTTTAGCAATCTTAGATGTTGCCATAATTCAAACCAACTACGCACAGGTCTTGCAAACAACTTGGCAACTGAGTCTGATAAAGAAAGCGCAGACTCGAAAAATCTTAAATGACCTGATGTAAGGATTGCCAAGAACTCTGAAAGATTAAACGAATCACTTACGTATTTCTGTATTCCCTTTATATTATAATCAGTTAGATAGAAGTAATCAAATACTGCAAGTGGTTTGGTATTTAGACCATGAAAACTATCAATAACATTGACATAGTCTACTATATACTTTGTTACTCTTTTACCGATTGTATCTAGTAAAGGGATGACATCATTAGGATATGGATAATCACCGAGTATCCTAACTACATCAGCGTTATCGTTAAGGATAATATTGTCTATATAAGATGGCGACCAAGAAGTATTAAGAGATGATAAAGATGCTAATGATAGAGATTCATTAATTGGTTTTGAAGGACTCTTGGATGATAATTCTGATAATGACAATGACTCCACTGGGGAAAGTGTATGAATTACTGCAAATGGCGTATTAGTTCCAGCGAATATCATGTGCTTATTTGATAGACCATATAATAAAAAAGCACCATTCGTTCCAGAAGCACGAGCACCTACTTTATCAGTAGAGTTTGCCGCAGAATCAGTAAACGCAATGCCCTGCACTCCAAATGTGCCCCATACATATAATCCACTAGCATTGGTGTCATCCCATAACTCCGAATAATACCCACTAATTACTTCGGTGGACGACCACTGCGCCCCAGCAACGGCATATATAGTTGTAGGATTTACATTAAATACAGCACCGCTTTTATAGTAACCGTTAAGTAGAAACTTAACATCTGTATGAGCTATATACCCTTCAAAAATCTCATCTTCATCCACCCCAATAGTAAATGAGCCTTGACTTTTTAGGGAAGCGCCAGAAAGTGGCGGATCTGTTGTCGATCCATTTGGTCTAACTTTAAAGTTATCTGTGCCGGCGACTGACCATATTTGAAGTATAGCCGCTATAGCTACCTCTGTTGTATGTGCCGATATATCAATATCTTGATATGATCCAGTGGTGCCTAAAGATATACTCACTCCATTAACAAACATATCTACTTCATCTTCGACATACCCAAGAAGATATATTTTGAAAGTATTGTTCTCTAGTTTAGCCTCGAAACATTTATCCCCATCAATACCTATTGTCATCCATAAAGTGCTTCTTCCGACTGTATCAATATATATTGCATCAGTAGACCCTTTACATCTAATATCCCAAGAATACAGACTCGATGTTGATTGAGAGCATCCTGCAAGTATAACACCCCTTGCGTCTGCAGATACATATGCAGACACGTCTATAGTCTGATACGACCCATATGCGGCAGGAATTAACTCTATTACATCAGCACCCTGTAAAAGGACGGTAGCCATTTATACAATCACCTTTATAACTCTTTCTCTTAGTTTGCCAAGAGTCTCTTCATCTATATAAAATAATTCCGAATTACCACTCTTCTCATTTTCATCTAACAACGCTAATTGCATCTGGTCATACAAATCGTTACATAGTTCATTGTAAAGGGCTTCGCTTTTCTCTTTGGTGGAGAGCACATCAAACTTCTGGAACTTATAACTATCCCCATACTTCCAAAACACACGATACGCATATTGCAGTTCAGCTAGTAACATTGTGTATTTCGGCTCAACACTTCTACGAATACCCTCATGCTGTATTTTATCGTAGTTTATTCTGCCAATATAGTCTTTTATATATTGCTCTTTTGGGTTTTCACCAGAAAGAACTAATTTCCTAGCATCATCTGATTTCATGTTTAGCTAGCTCCGCATGTTAAAGTCCATGTTATTACCAGTGAATCAGATGCACCCTTGTTGATTACACTGAAGTCGGTATAAGTCATCATTGTTCCAGCAGATGCGTCGTTGAATACCCCAGCCTCTACCAATGCACCAGTGCCTGTTCCAGCTGGGAATGTAGCCACCCATACTACATCATTGTCGGATGCCCCAGTTCCCTGGGTTGTAGAGTCCAATGCAACACGGGCAAGTTCTGTTTCAAGAGTAGTTGATGCTGTTGATTTTCCACCTGTTGCAGTTCCAACCGCCATGTGTGTGGGAAGGGCAACACCTCTGTCAGACATAGCATCTGCCACCAAAGCATCGCCAAGCACTGTTACTGCGTTCTTCTGGTGTCTTTCGTCTTTCAGGTTACCATACTTATCAAAGAGTAAAGCATGAACCCAACCTTCGAGAGGGAATTTAGACCGCAGTCCTTTATTGAAACCTAATACCGCTAAATCTCTTACGCCTACATTACTGTTTGCCATTTCTATTCCTTTCGCAGTATCTTCGATACTGTAATTGCAGACTGAATCCTTGACTGAATCTTAGATTCAGTCTGGCTTTCAGAATTAAATCTTGTTAAACTGCTGCACGCCTGTAATAGGGGTCTTTTTCATATCGTTGCCTTGAACCGTTTGTATCTGAAACTCTTTCCAACAAACTGAACATATCTTCTTCGCCGTCAGCAAACCGAATCGCTTCCACCCTTTCCACCGATGGCGTTAAATTACTCATACATAAATAGCGAATTACATCTGCAGGATGTTTGTATTTATCATTAGCTGGTTTCCTTATATCAGCCCCACGTTTGTCTCCCCACGAATGATACTGCATTGCCTCTATAGCCACTGGGGTTTCGGCTGAAAAGTAAAGTGAGGGATGAGGCTTCGCCAATCTTTGTTCGACAGCGTTTATTCCTATGTGAACATTGTTATCAGCTGATAAACCCATCAATCCATACTCACGCATCTCTGCGAGAAACTGGGGATCTTCGGGGTCAATATAAAGATTGCAGAGGGACGGTGCTTGTCCATTGCTTTGAGCATTGCGCCACGTAGTAAGGTTTCTATTCTCTTGGGGATTTCGGAAGGGTCTGAATGTCAGATTATAGGCTGCCAACCTTTTCTGCCATATTACGTTAGCCCTATCGATGTATTTAGTTTCCGTGTCGTAATACTCGTCAGTAATATACAAGCACCCGTCATAACCAGTAACACCTGATGCCCAATAAAACATACCAGAGTAGCCAGGGTCTATAGCTTCCCATCTGTTCCAGTTCGTGGGAGTCGAAAACGGTTTAATCACATGAGTTAGAGTATCGAACGATTTGAAGATTGCACCAGAGATTACAACGAACTGCCCTTCGTATTGCTCAGCAAATATTAAGGGATTCATCCATGACCGAATCCAGTATGGATCATCTTTGAAGTCAGGGTTTTCCCAGCTAGGCCAGATGTTGGTAAAATACATAGGGTCGTAATTTTCATGCCCTAGTATGCCTTTCTCCGTAAAGTTGAGCAGCCACCCATCTGGGTCATTAGGCGGTGCTTTACCTGCTGGTGTTCCAGAATTGAGAACCCCTCCCATTCTTGATGCTAGACGACCATGTAGTATTCTTTCATAAAGTTCTTTGGGTCGTTTAATTTGCGCCGGTTCGCAGAATACAAGTAGGTCTACTTCTTCTCCAAAGGCTGAAGTGCCCGCCCTCTCCAAAGAGATGCAGGTTACTTCACTACCCCACTCGGTCATTATCTGCATGTTACCAGACGAAGGACTGTAAACAGCTCTTGTTAATACACTGTTGACATCCCCGAACACCTCATAAAAGGCTTCGGAATGGTAGGAGTCCCATATATAGCGAAATTCCTTTTCGGTAGTATCATACGTTTGACCTACCAGCCATATTCTAGTCGGACCGATTAGTGATAAAGCAGTTGCTTCTTCACCAGAACATCTGGATTTGCCACCTCTTGTTCCAGCTATTGCAGAACGAAAACGAGCTTCCGAAAGATGTATCGGTATCTGACCTGTATGAGGTGAATAGCCTATTCTTTCAAACCATCCCCACTTAAAAGCCGCAAAGGCTTCAGCACGCTCATTAGGTGCTAGAGGTTTGGTTGTAATAGCTCGTTGTGTGTGCATCAATTCTCTTTTCTAATATTAACTATCTCATCTGGTTCATCGCCCTTATTTTTATCTACCGCATCATGTGATGGATTTAGTCTTAGTATGTTATCTGTTCCATGCTTTTCAATTACTAGTGCCCTAGCCTTTTCTGCTGCTGTTAGGGTGTTTGATAAAGCGTCAGGATTGTTTTTAATGATTTCATTCACGGATTTTGTAAAGTTAAGATTCTTGTTTTCAGTCTTTTGAACTGGTGATGCCGTCTTTGTTATAGCCATTCGACTTAAAAAGGAATAAGACGCACCTTCTGATACATCACCATCTGCTACTTGCTTTAATATAGTAGCCATGCTTAAATCACCAGCGAGTTCAGATAAAGGTTTATCGTTTGCATCAAGAGACTCTTCAGTCTTTTTTGCGATTGCATCTGCAATTCTTCCCATCTGTTCACTGTAAGGAGTTACAATATGTTCTGGGTATATCTTTTCCCAGTAAACTTTTCTTGTCATCTTAATCATCCAATTTATTAATCTATTGTAAATCGTTACACTTTGCCTTACGTAATCATTATATCATAAAGTGAATGAAATGTCAAACTTTATTTTGAGGGAATTGGAAGTGGTTCAATCTATTTATAGATTGCGTTATTTAGGATTTTTATAATATGGGAATAAAGGATATACTGTTCTATGATGGGGATTATTAGTCTATTGCCATTTTAATGCGACAGATGCTAGGGTGTGTATTATACCCGCTTGTGGCTAGATGGACGCACCGACGCTTTTGCTTTTCGGCTTGCCGATTATAGCATTATGCAAGCTGTCAAGTCTATAGAGTATGGCATTATCAATGCTTATGTGGTGCCACTATAGATTAATACATCACTTCTTAACGTCCCATATATAAGGATATACTCAATACCATATTACAATACACCATAAACGCCCAACGTTGGCATGTAAGCTCATGGAATACCATAAGCCATTGAATACACACAAAGGTTATATAAAGGCTTATATGGGCATATTCAAAGTGTGGCATATATACAAAGGATATCCGGAACCATGCATCCGGAACATGTCATAAACGATTGACGTTGACATGTAAGCTCATGGAATACCATAAGCCATTGAATACACCATTACACCATATAAAGGCTTACAAGGGCAAATTCAAACGCTTGCATATCTCAAAGTATAATCCAATACCATATCATACAATACACCACAAACGATTGACGTTGACATGTAATGGCATACTTTGGCACGTGTTCATGTATGCACGTATATCAAACGTAAAGCTTACAAGGGCAAATTGGATGGTCTTTTGTTGAAATCGTGTTACCAATTCTTATACTTAACACTTGTGAAGTATATCGTGGAACAATTTCACCGTGGAACAAAGTGTATCTTTTTTACCACAGAGGTGTGTCAATATGACACATGGGGTGTGCCATTTTGTCGCCACACTTCGCAAAGGAAATGTATGACCAATAACGCAAGATTTTATAAATCTATATATATATAAATAAATAAATAAGAAGTTGTATTATTGTCTTACTTAATTATATTGAGTCCACTAGTGCCAAAATGGCACATGGGTGTGTCAAATTGACACACCATTTTCTCACTATTGGGAAATTTTTCATAGCAATAATCATGCCAACCTTGCAAATCCTTTATTGACGCCATTCTACAAGGTTTTGAAAAATTCTCATTTTTGAGAATCATGTTCCAGAATGATACACTTTACCACAGCAATAATCATACCAACTTTACTCAATCGTTGTCAATCGTTTATTCATGCGGATTCACATGATTTTGAAATAAATCAATATATTTGTATATTAATGTATTATTTCCCTTGACATTGGCATTATTTTATGGTATAATTATGGCATCAACCAATTTATGGTTCAACCGGTTCTAAACTATTCAATTAAAGGAGTATTACAATGGACTACAAAGCAATTACAGACCAAGTTAAATCAATTGTTAAAACTGATGAGCCAAAAGCACTTTCACTTTTGGAATTACTTAACAACGGTGATAATGAGAAAGCAAACGCCCAACTATCCGAGATCAAGGCAGAAATATCACTTGACGCAAAGAAAGAGCAGGCACTGAGTCTGTCTAAATCATATTTAGACATACTTCGGACAACGATTGAAAGTTTACCGCTTCCTGAAACTTTGCAGGAATATTCAAGGGTATCGTTGAATATTACGCTGATGAGAAAAACGACCAAAGATAAAGAGACACAGATTGAGACAACGGTTGAATCATGGACGCCGTCAGTAGTCATAAATCCCAAAGGTGATAAGATGAAAGCGGACAAAGTTTCCACTTCAAACGGTTCATCCGATGCACCGGATGGTATATCATGGAACCAATTTGTGAAAGACACTGCTCCTCAAACATTTCAAAAGTATGAGGGTAAAAGTGTCAATATGCGAGAAGTGGCAAAGCGTTTGCTCAAGGTTGGATATTATAATGACAATTTTGAAGTGATCGGTGATAACGAGCCTGAGTAAGACATAATCACTTTATAACTTCTTTTGGCATCAAGTCTACGGATTTGATGCCATTTTTTATGAGAACATTTATATCGACATAATCTTCGATTATGTCGTGTCGGACTTTATAATTGCAACACTTTATTAATGTATCAATTCATAGCTCGATAGCTTCTGCTGTCGGGCTTTTTCTATTAGTGAAAGAACAATTCAAATATCTTCAACTATAGTCCACACTCACACTTTTTGTAGATTAACTAATCTACAATTTGTGTCGAGCATATCGGACTGAAAGGAACTTTACAATGGATAAAAAAACAATGCAGAATCTTTCAAGTTCTACCATGGCAAGCATAATCGAAGACTTGTCTACTACTCTCAATTTTAGAGAAGCAGAGGTAGAAACTCTTCAAAATTATTGTGAATCAGAAATTGAACAGCTCCGAACAGACCACACCTACAACATTCAAAAACTCCATAAAGAGTATTGCGAAACTATAACAATACTAAAAGATAATCAGGACGAGGAGAGAGAACTCCATAAATGTCTAATAAAAGATTTAGAAGAGAAAAGAGGTCTGGATATTCACAATGCCGAGTATAGCCTGTGCAAAGGGTTTGAAACTCAAATAGTCAACACAATGACTATAATTCTTGAGGGAACTGACTATTCTGACGGAATCTCTGATTCCGTCGGGTCGGATTCTCAAAGAGAATCCAGAAATCTCGAATCTCACGCCTACAAGTCTTTACTTTATCTTGTAGAGGTTATGGACACACAGCTTATCTCTATGAACATAACCAACAACTTTCAGGGTCGCATTATGAATAGTATAAAAGAAATACTGTCTGTGAGCAAAAAATGAAAACTCTGAAACCAAAAATAAACTTAACGAACACGACCCTTTATAATTCATCGCATCTGGTCGGACTTCTGTCCGACCTTTCTCTATTCCAGTCAGACATTTCCGATGAAGATATAGACGGTTTGCGGCTTCAGGTTAAATACTGCCAAAACCGAAAAGGCTGGACGTTGAAAACTGAAATGCCCTATGGTAGAGCATACTTAAACGAAAAAGAAATGTTCCTCTATCTACCGCATCCCTGTTCTACCTTTAATAAGCCTTTACTTGTTCAGCTATTCTACCATGAATTGTTGCACACTAAGGGGCTTCAACATTATCAAATGAACCTAGTCCAGCATTGCAAAGATGGCTACGATCAGTTCTTCTGGGCTAATTCCTACCCTTTACATTTTGGGCGCAAAACTCCATCAGGTGATTACACTGCTGACTATTACGATGTGGCTCTTATAAGCTATAGTGTGCCAAAAAGTATAACTAATTCTATCGAAATAAACATGATGGAGTATATGGTTAGAAACCTTGCGCCATTGATAGGCTATGATGTAAACCTGCAGTATATGACTGCTTCTATTGACCCACGCAAGTCCACTTTGTCCAACGGACACTGGCAACATCAGGCTGTTGAAGAGCATCGGACTTTCAACAGCATCTACGAGATGTATGTGTTTTTCTTAACTAAAATCTATAGCTCTACTACTGAGGAGGCTGAAGTATAATGGGCGACAAAAAGAACATTTCTTTGAAATGTCCTGTCGACGGAATTAGAGATTCCGTCTATCTACTTATAAGTCATAACAAACTGAGAGCAGAGCTAATGGCTCTTGCTTTAAGAATCTGGATAACCGACTCAAATGAAACTGGTGCAATCTCAAAAGCTATAGACTTAATACTAAGCAAGTATATCATTGCTGAGAGGGAGAAATAGACATGCCGGCATATCTTGAAAAAGCTATAATCGAAGAGCTACCCAGCGATCTGAAACTTATAACCAACAGTCGTGAATTCGACGAGGTAATAGATGCCATAGGTCTAACCGATGACGAGGATATAGAAGGTATGGGTGGACTGATGGTAAAATTGGACAGCATTGGCTTTCCTGAAGAAGTCTGGGGATTCTTTGGTTCAGTTCCCTATAACCATAAGGGTTGCTGGTGCTTATTCAGCATAACCGAGGAGTTTGTGAAGTGAATCTCTACTCAGATGGAATTTTAATTCCATCAGATATAGCCCTTGTCGACATAATATTCGATTATGTCGTGCTGACGGAATTAGAAATTCCGTCTACGTTGTTTTAGCCTTTAAGTATCTATAATCCCCCATTTTTTTACAGCCCGACAGTGAATACTGTTCGGGCTTTTTCAGCTGTAAAATCAACTCAACAACAAAGTTGTGAGTCTAAATTCAAAACAACCTACCAAAGGAGTTAAAGATGTCTAATGCAAAAAGCACTATTGAATCCTCGATACTGGATGGACTTACAGGAAATGTTAAAGTAGCTATAGCAATAAGACCTGATGATATTGCAGAACTAGCCATTAAAGACGTAATTGATGCTATGTTTCATAGTTCTGTTCGATGGTCTGTAATACAATATGCAAAGGAGCTAGAATTATGCACCAAAGAGATGTAGACCCAGCTATTATTTGCCGTAAGCACTTAATCGCAGAACACGCTGAAATACACATGTTTGTTGGGACTATTGAAGTCAAAAAGCAGTTGGACGGTTATGCTACTGGTAACTGCTTGGACATTTCAAAGTTAAAGCATAGACATGATGTGCTAGCGGCTGAGATGCTTAAGCGAAACTACCAACACTACTCACCTTTACCACAAGGAAGAATTAATGAACTAGACCTGTCCTACTTACCCGAGTGGGTAGTCGAAACTACCATTGACGCTGACGTAAGTCTATTTCAGTTACTTAACTGTAAAGAGTGCTGCGAACTCTATTACTTGAAGGAGAATTCAAATGAAAGATAAACCTATTTCTATAAACCCAAAACATGCACCAAAACCTGAGCCTCAAATATCTTTAACAGACGCTTCATCCGTAGCTGTTGAGTGCTTGCTTCAAGCACTGGATGAGTCAGAAAACGAAGCGATTATAGAGCTAAGAACAAGTTTCAAAGTAAAATTCTATTCGGCTCTTATTGCAAACACCCGAATGACTATGGATGCTGGATTTCAAACAGGCAATAAACAATTAATGCAAATAGCATCAGCTCAAGCAGACGGACTAATGAAGAGAATTATTGCTGAGGGACTCTTCGAGCTTATTGACCTAGAAATAATGAACGTGCTATCGTCTATGGGGGCAAAAAGTAATTAAGACACTAAATTTGGCAGAATCATAAATTCTGCCTATAAAAAGTGTCTGATTGATATAGTCTGACAGTATTTTAATACTGTCGACACGACAGTTCTTTGAACTGTCGATATCGGAGATTAAATCAATGAAAAACTTATCTGACCAGGAACTCAGCATCCTTTATCGTTCACACATGGAATACTATAAGGCATCTGTAGAACAGATGAAACTCATTTCAACCGAACAAAGAGTGAGGACATTAGAAGCTAGAAGGCATAGGGCAAAAGAGTATTATGCTAAATGCCAAGCAGACCTTAATGTTTTAATGAATAGTTATATATTTCAAAAGAGAAGAGATAGAGACGAAACACGTGAAGCTCGTAGGGCTAAAAAATCTAGCAAAAGAATAGGAGGCTAATTATCGACTGTATCTGTGCAGTATCTATGATACTGTGATTGCAGACTGAATTTTCAATTCAGTCAATCTTTGATACTGTCGTGTCGACACCTGAAAGGAGTCAGACCAATGCCTTTAGTAATTGACCGAAAAGAAACTGGAAAGATGCCAGCTATAGGCATAAGAGGCTATCTCAACTTTAATGACGAATATCAAATCCAGCATTTAGGGGCAGTCTTTCGTTCTAAGAATCGCAAGAACTTTATGGAGGGCGAGGACTTCAGCTGGAGGAATAAACATCATTATGAGATGCCATTACCCATAGCCAAAAGGCTCTTTTTTCCGAATGGCACAACAGTTCCTCCAGATTTCATGACCGCTAATAGCTGGCAGGATAAAGTCGAACCTGACAACCTTTATGAAGATGATGAAAGTCAGTGGGCTAAAGATACACGACTTAGACTACAGAATTTCAGGGTAACTAAAGAAGCACTAGATATGATAACCGACTTTGAAACCTTCGAAGAGTCTATGCTTTTAATCAAGGCTAACGATGAATTCTTTATAGACTGCATACTCCAAGAAGCTGGAATAGAAGAGGACTGGTTTAATCGAAAACCCAAGATACACCAAAAAGCAGGTCTAGCTTTCTTTCTTCTATGTCTAAAACATGGATGGGGTCATATATGCCTGTTTGATGAAATGAGAACTGGAAAGACCAAGCAAGCGATAGATATATCAACCCACCTATTACAGAATGAAATGGTGAAGTCTGCATTGGTTATAGTTCCTAATACTATAAAGAGGGTATGGCGTGAAGAAGTAAGACTGGACTCGCCGTTATACGGTAGCTTTCTACAAATAGTAGAGGGAACTAAAGCAAAGAAGAGGGCAAGCTGGAATCAGAGGGCTTTCTTCTACGTTGTAAACTATGAAGGTGCAAGGGCTGATTCCGAAGAACTTTATAAGTGGGAAGAATCAGTAGGAAATGACTACATACTAATATGCGATGAAGCTCATAAACTGAAGAATCCCAATTCTCAGCAGTCTGAAGTAATCCGAAAGCTCAATCCCAAGTATTCTATTCTACTTACAGGAACTCCTGTATCCAACAGACCAGAAGATATATGGAGTATGACCGACTTTGTATCACCTGCTTTATTAGGTAAATCAATAGAAGATTTCTATGAAAGATTCGCCGATAGAGGTGGCTACAATGGTAAAGCTATATCAGGCTATCATGACCTAGACGAGATTAAATACCGCATAGAAAGAATATCTATGCGTAGGTTACGAAAAGATGTAGTATTCGATAAAGTTATGCGCCAATCCAGACTTGGAACTATGGGTAAGAAGCAATCTGAAGCATATGAAAAGATGAGAGATGAGTTGTGGGCTGAACTAACCAATGAAGATTTGGAATGGACTAGCGTTACAGCACGTAACAAGCTGGTTCAGATTATGCGTCTGCAACAGATAACTTCTGGTTTTTTATCTTCAGTAGCTGGCGATGCCGTTTGGTTTGATGATGCAGATAACTGGAAATTCAAAGAACTCGATGACTTTATAGATGAGTATTTGGATGATATAGGTGGCAAACTAGTTATATGGTCAAGATTTGTAGCACCCATAACCCGGCTGACTGAACGATATGAAAAGTATGGAGCTACCTGTATCTATGGTGCTGTCTCAACTGATGAACGCTTTGAGAGGATGCACCGATTTCAGACAGATACTGACACCCAAATAATGGTAGCGCAAATACAATCAGCGGGGCTTGGTCTAGGATTCCAACCTGCAACCTTTGAAATCTTCATTGACAAATGGTGGAGTCCAGCTGCAAACAAACAAGCCGAAGATAGAATTGTTGGAATACAAAATCCTGTTCCAGTTACAGTTATAAGTCTTATAACCGAAGAGACTATTGATGAAAGACTCGAAACTATACTAGAACAAAAGATGGATTGGGCTAGGTCTATTACAGGCGATACTAACGAAGATATACATCTACCTGTATTGGATAAGAACACCCTATTCTATCTTTTAGCCAAGCCATCTGAGGCTGACAGATACAGAGCTTGAAAAGCTCTGCAGACACTGCATCTATGATGCGGAGGGTATAAGGCATGAGCACTAAAGACGATATGGAAAAAGGACTCGAAGCATTAGATAAACTACAAAAAGAGTTATCTAAAGAGATGAACAAATCTCTATTCAAGGAGGGCAGGGATAAAGCCGTAGAGGATATCGAAGAAAAGGTAGCTGAAATTATAAATTTCAGCAGTGTCGACAGAATCAAAGATTCTGACGAAATAGAGAAGAGTGTGTTTTCTAGCGGTAGATTTGAAGTAAAATTAATTACTAATGAACCCGCCTATTATCCAATAGAAATAATAGATAATAGCGGAGCTCCGTTTCGCAAACCAGTTCAGATAAACATGCGTATTTCAGACGCTGAGGAGCTAATATTAAAACTGCAAAAAGCAGTAATGGATGGCAAGTTTCTAGCTAAGCTAGATTCTAAACAAATGGAGGAGCTATGATGGGATTTGATGCTGCAGCTAAAGAACTAGATGAAATGTCTAGGGAATTTCTTAAAATCTATGACGAATACCTAGAACTAGAGTTGAGAACTAAACAAGTTAAAGAGATGATGGGTATGAAGAAAGAGGAAATCATATCAGCTATGAATACTTTGGGGATGACATCTAGAGACATAGATGGTGCTAAACTAGTAAAGTGTTCTTCGACCCATCCATCGGTAAGAAACTTCAAGGCTTTAGAGAACTACATCAGGGATGTTCTTAATGAGCCTATATCGGCTTATCAAACTACATCTTTTGATAGAAAAGCCCTTAAGCAAATGGTAGACAATGCTATGAAAGATAGCGTAAGTCAAAATGTTCCTATATCCGAGTTACTACCTGACGGCTTGGATATAAGCATGACCACGTATCTACAAGTCAGGGGCTACAAAAAGTCAGGCAATTCGCCTGATGATGAAGCACCGTTTTAATTCAATTCAAAGAGGAGTAATTCAAAATGACAACTTCAAACGTTCCTGTTTCAGTAAACGACCAAGAACTAGACGACATTCTAGATTCTGGTTCACAAAACTCGTTCAATCCTGTAATGGTTACTGTTGGAATCGTCCATCAATCTGGTAAGTTTTCAATCGAGGGTATGCCAGACCAAGCAAGGCTATCGGCTGTTATAATTGCTGGTAGGAAAACAAGGGTCGAATTTCCAAAGTATGAAAAGCATATCCAGCATGGCTCTCTAACTGGCGATGACTTGAATAACGAAATAACTGTCTTTACAAAGAAGCGTCCATTCTGTTCATCAGAAGATGGGGTCAATGGTAAACTTGCTGATGTTGATTGGGATGAAGCTGAATCAAGTAAAGCAAAAGATGCTATTAAAATCATCAAAGGCAAGATAGCGGAGGGCGGTCTGAAATGCGCCATGTGCCCACTAGCCAAGTGGGGTAGCGTAGAGTTCTTTGGTTCTAATGGTAGAGGAATGGCTTGCAAAGAAATGCGTAAGCTACTCCTTTATAGAGGCACACCAATTCCTATGATACTGAACGTTCCCACAAGCTCTATAAGGGCATGGGATCAGTATTGCTCATCACTTTCAGTTGCCAACAAACAATACACCAAAGTCCATACAGAGCTTGCACTGGACATAATCGAAAGGAGTCAGACCAAATATAGCGTAATGACCTTTGCGTATCTCAGGGATATAGAGCCTGAATTGAAACAAGAACTGATGCAACCAGTCATCGATGCTAATGGTATTGAAATGCCTCTAGCAAAGGCTATAATTAATATGTTCTTAGGAACTGGTGTTAGCTTGGAGGACTACATTGGAGATGCCGATGAAAAACCTGCGGATGATAAGTTTTAAACTTGATGTAGAAGACCGTAAGATTCTGTATATACTAGTAGTATTCGCTATAGTCTGTTGTATCGGGATGGGTATTACTGCAAAATATGCTTACGTGGAGGGAGGTGATAAGATGGCAACAAGAGTATGGGTAGACTACGATGTTCAACCAGATGGAACATTCAAAAAAGCTATTCCTATTGATGAGATTCATCGAATTGAGATATGGGAATACAATAGTGTATCTTTTGAGATTCACATGTATCAGTCTGGAGAAACTGATGACTACGAAGTCTACGATGTCGGTGCTGATAATGATGATGGCGAAACATTCAGCACTTTAGCTTTGGCACAGGCAGCTGTGGCAGTATTGGAAGCCCTTTAGGCTTCCAACTGGATTATAGTTTCTATAATCCTTAATTCAAGCACTCTAAACGAAATCTTGACTGAATTTTTAATTCAGTCCGCAACCACAGTTTTTGTAGTCAGGTGGATTGTAAATCCACTAGACTACATTCACTGCGAAAGGAAAGCATTATGTCAAGACCAGAACCTACAGTGGCTCCAAAAGAGTCGACTAGTAGTTATTTAGAACAACTCGACTTCTGCACTAAGAAGTTGATAACACTTCGTAACACACTTAGCCCTGTTCTTACGGATGAGTCAAACATGGTAGAGAAGGAGGAGGATATTAGAGTAAGAACCAAAATGGAGCATCAGATTATTGTGCTCGAAACTATAATTGACGATATAAACAATCGTCTAGTCATTTAACAGAAAGGAATAGCGTTCCATTTATATCGACATTAGTTCCTAGTGTCGTGTCAGAATATCTGGAAGATATTCCAGACTATGTAGTTGAATAAGCAAGAAGATGCTCGGGTCGCACTACTAATTTTTAAGTATCTATTCTAGGGATAGGTTGTAATCGACATTAGTTCCTAATGTCGTGTCAGAATATCGAAGATATTCCAGACGATACTTTTATTTTTCCTATTAAGTAGTGCGACTCTATTTTAGGAGATTGAAATGAAATATAAAATTCCGAGTGGGATGGATTACGAATTACAAAATATAATAGATGACATAGACAAGAGACTTACCGACAATCGTGAATTTGCTAAAGATATTGCTATAAATATTGGCGAAGATATGAAAACTCTTAATAATCTATGGACGAAGTTTGCTGTTAAACTAACACCTGAAACGTGTGCAATTTTATCTGGTATATCGGCATGGAGTGATACGCCGAAGACTGGCACACCTGTATGGGCATATCCACTATTCTTTTTTGACATAGAGCCTCCGCATGGTATTCTTAATATAAAACACCTTTATGGAAATCCAATAGATTACTATGAAGATGGGGAAATCAATGAAGCTAAATGGCGTGAAGCTATATTGGTTACGATAGAAACTGGATGGGCAATGCAACTGTCGTTTGCTAATATGCATACTAATAAAATAACATGCCATAAATTAATCGCACCGTTAATAGAACACATCTTCAAAGAGCATATCAAAACTGGTATGATTAAAAATTATGGTGGGTGCTATAATCTTCGACCAAAGAGTAGTAACAAGAAAGAACTTTCCGTTCATAGCTATGGGGCAGGATTTGATTTCAACGTTGGACTAAAACAAAACATGGATTTAGTAGCGGTAATGAAAGAGCATAAATTTCTATGGGGTGGGGACTGGTCAATAAGAACTGATCCAATGCACTTTCAATACTGCACTGGATACTGATGGAATTGGAAATCCCATCAACCAGACTGTATCATAGATACAGTCTTTATTAAGGAGAACTATAATGAATGTATTAGTTATAGGCGATCTCGCCTTAGACGTTAATAGCTTCGGCAAGTATTCGGGCTACTCAAGAGAACTGGAGGGCTTGCCTGTATTTCATGTAACGCACCAAACCTTTAACGGAGGTGGGGCTGCTAATCTAGCAGGAAATCTAGCAAGTTTGGGGAATAAAGTCCATGTCGTTGGACTTCTAGGCGATGAACTATATGGTATGCGCTTAAGAAGATGGTTTGATAGTATGGGTATATACACTGGATATACCATACGTTCTAACTCAACCCAAGTGTATGGGAAATATTGGTTATACCATCAGCACTTACTTAGAATAGATATTGATGCGGATTTTGCCAAACTAGATGATGAGATTGATGAAGATATGAAAGCTATAAAACTTAATATTGATGCCATACTAGCGCACTCATCTAGCATTAAAAAACCTATAGACTGCATTATTGTAGCAGACTATAATGAGCTGGGTTATGATACAGTTGTAACTCCAGAGTTAGTTGAGTTTGTTAGTCATAAGCCATGCCTGAAAATAGGAACATCACGAACAAAACCTGAGATGTTCAGTGGTTTCGATTATGTAGTTGGAAACCATGAGGAGCTGGAAGAGCCGCTAACTTATAACAACCTGTTGGACAATAACTCATTTGTAATTGAAACCAGAGGAATCAAGGGTGCGATACTAAAATCGAAAGGTTATGCAGAGATAATTGAAACCACTCCAGCTGAACCACCTATAGATCCATGCGGCTGTGGTGATACATTTCTTGCAGTGTTTGCTACTTCTATATGCAGCGGGGATAAAGAAACTGTTGCTATAAAATGCGCAAACGCTGGTGCAAGATGGACTTCAACACAGATTGGAACTACAGGTTACCCAACGATTGAACAGGTTGAGATTGAGTATAAGGAGGTATATGCGAATGAATGAAGCGTGCTGTATATGCAAAAAAGAAATAAAACCGATGGAGTTCAGAAGATTGGTATATGATAAAAATTATAATACGCTTTACGTTCACGAAGAAAATTGCTATGATGTATGGAAAAACAATATAGTAATAAATATTATACGCAAACAAAGTTATTAGGATTTATAACCGAAGATGAGGAGAGAATTGAAATGATAGACATTAAAGCTATAAACCTTGTGCTGGCTCAAGGCAATAAACTAACAATCGAAACATTCAAACAATTAGATGGTGCAGTTGTTCACTTAGAACTAAAGTGGTATGGCAAAATGATAATGAATGGTGATGCAACTATCTGGCACATCGTTGACAACGATACTGCCTTTGGCGAGATTACAGATGAGGATGATGGTAATGTATTCAGAGGTGCTATAGCACGAACTACCATTGATAAAATAATAAGTGTTCCGCAAACGACTGCTCAAATAGTTCCGATGCCTGATGACTATGCTTTTCTTGAGAAAACAAATAACGAACTAAACAAAGAAAACGAATCATTGATAACAAAACTTAACGAAGCTAATAAAGAGAATGAATCACTAAGGAAAAAATTCAATGCTCATGTAATGTCTGTTAACTCTATTGAGGCGTATGCGAAACTTATAATAGAAGAAATACAAAGATGGAGAAGGCTATGAAACAAGAATCTGTTAACAGTATCAAAGATACAGCCAACTACGATTGGATAGTAGAATCTGATACTCGTGCATGGCACGAAAGTTACTATGCAGCACAAGCCCTTAGAGACCACCAAGCTAAGGGCATCCCCAATTTGTATTTGAAAATTCTAGAGCATATGAAGTCTAGGTATGGTATAAGAACTGACAAGCATATTATACTAGATCCTATGTGCGGGATTGGAACTACTTTAATAATTTCAAACCTTAATCAGATGGAGAGTATCGGGATTGAACTAGAAGATAAATACTTTAATGATATGGTAGGGTATGACTATACTTTCAATGGAATCGATATGGGCAATGATAGTTTATTTGCTGTAAGCGATATTGAAATGAAACAGCACATAGAAGGAAACCTCGAACGTTTTGCAAAGGTTACAGGTAGGTTACAGGATGGCGTTCCTATGTATTGCAAATTAGTTGGCGAAAATGAAATTGAGTATTTGAATACACCAGCTTATTACTACGGAGGTAGTCATCCAATAACTATCTTTAATCATGACTCTACAAAGCCATTCGACAAACTCATTCGAGACTACATCAGTCTTGAAAGTAAAGTGCCGATAGTAATTACATCACCGCCATACACCAGAATAACCGAACATGATGAAAAGCAAATAGCATCTCTACCTAAAGAAAAGATGCACCATCATAAACCAGCAGGTTATGAGAATCCTAACAACATAGCCATGAAAATGCCTCACGAATATAGAATGGCTATGGGCGAAGTGTATCAAAACGTCTATGATTTTGGAGTTGAGCTGTGTGTAATAGTTACAAGAGATTTCATAGACAAAGGTAAAGTGTTTGCACTATGGGCATGGAATAAAGAACGTCTAGAGTGGCAACACAAGTATGAATTGATAGAACATATCAAGGCTAAGATACCAGACATGAGCTTGTTTAAGTCAATGAACTACAACAGGTTTCACAAAGCAAAGGGACTACCGTTGATAGATTGGGAAGATATTTGTATTTATAAAAGGAGGTAATGATGGAAAACTTTTGGATTAATGAATTTCGTAGCAAGTATGGTAATAAAGATTTTATAGATGGGATAACATCAGCAATGGAAATGTATGCTGTGTGGCGCAATGGAAAGCGATATATAGGAGTTATGGAACAGCCGCTTGATGAGGCAATTCACGAAGTTAGAGAACAGTTAGGTCGTTATGATAATTCTATAGAAGGAGGTGAATAAGATGTTAAAAACTAGACAAGAAGAAGAAAAAGCTGTATGGCTACCCGAGTCTTTAATGGCTAAGATAACTCTAATAGCTAAAGTGAAAGAGGGTATATCCATCAAGGACTACATCAAGAAGGTGATGGAAGAACACGTAGAGCAGTATGCAGAGATATTCGACATGATGGGATTAGACGATAACAAAGCCGAAACTATTAAAGATAGTTCCGTGTCAACAGAATCGAAGATTCTGTCAAACAATGGCGGAGAATAATAATGTATAGAGAAGTGCATGGATTCAAGAATGGGAAACCGTTGCCCAGATGGAAGCGCATTTCCACTGAAGATATAGATTATTGGAGAAAGGAGAACCAAGAACTAGATACACTTCTTTATACGATCCAGCAATTTGATGACCCAAAACAGGCAGATGGTGAGTCGCATATAGCACCTTTATACTTTGACTTAGATTGCAAAGAGGATGTGGGTAAAGCCTTAGAAGATTGCAAAACGTTAGTGGAATACTTTATAGCTAAGTATGAAGTATCGCCACTGGTTTGGTTTAGTGGAAGCAAAGGATTTCATGTTGAGATAGCACACGAATACTTTAATACTGTTCCGCACCCGAAGCTAACATACCATTGGAGATACTTGGCTGAATACTTTATGGAGGAACTGCATCTAAATACTATAGATTTAGGCGTATATACAATACCTAGAATGTGGAGAATTCCCAATACTAAAAATCCAAAGTCATCATTATATAAAATACCTATAGGAATTGGGGAACTCAGAGCATTAGATATTGATGGTATAAAAGCTCTTGCTAAAAATCCAAGAGAGATGGATGAGATAGTAGAGGAAGTGCCTACTTCTATTGCCGAACTTGAAAGACTTTATAGTCAAGCGGTAGATAAGTATTCCGAATCTACTAAAGCCGACCTAACCTTTGTGGAAGCTAACCCAACAGAGTTTAACGATAACTTGCCGCCATGTATTCAGTATCTGTTCGATAACAAGGGCGTGGTAAAGTTAGGGTTTAGGAACAGAACGTCAATGGTGTTGGCTTCTTATTATAAAGATGCCGCAGTTCCAATAGAGCATGCGGCTGGATTCATGAATGAGTGGGTAAAAGTAATACCAGAAGTTTCAATCATGACAACTATGGAGGGATACAATCTTAGAAAGACTGCGGCACTTGCTGTATTAAAGTCTGTTTACTCCAATCCAAAGTATCACTTTACTTGCGGTAGTATATTAGCATGTGGTGTTCCCAATACTTTATGTGTTGGGTGTAAATCAATAGGTATTATAGCCGAAGAAGTAATGTTTGAAGATTACAGTAAGGCTGAGAATATAAGCAAGTATATATCAGTAGAAGCGGATGCTATTGGTAAAGATGAAAAGGAATTAATAGTTCCAAAGTCCATATCGGCATCATGTTTGGCTGACCCAAATAGAAACAGCTGTCTAACTTGCCCAATGTCTATGTATTACAATCCAAAGTCTATGACAAATGAAAGGACAATAACTATTGATTCTAAAAATCCAGCGATACTTGAAATTGTCGATGCTACTGCGGGTCATATAAACATAGTAATTCAAAAGATGTTTGGAGTTCAAAGCAAGCGGTGTGATATGTTTAGATATAACGTTGAATATGCCAATGCTCAGTATGTTCATCTAACTAATACCATCAACCAAGACTTTAGAATTGAAACCCAGCCCAAGAGAGCAAAGGCGGTGATACTATTTCATGGACTTGAATTAAACAGAAGCTATAAGTTCTTCGGTAGGGTATATCAGAATCCAAGAAGCAGAGCTGCTACGCTTGTCATTGACAAAGTAGAGCCAATGCAGACCATGCTCGAGGTGTTTGTTGCTAGCAAAGAATCCCTTGAGCAGTTTAAGATGTTTCAAGCAGAGGGTGATGATGTTGATAGTATTATGTCAAAGATAAAAGAGATACATAGGATGTTTAGAGATTCATTTATCTATGTATTTGGCAGAGATGAATTGATACTTGCTATTGACATGGTATTTCATTCAGTAAGGTGGATGAATTTTCAAAGGCAAAAGATAAAGGGATGGTTAGATATACTAGTTCTTGGAGATACCAGACAAGGGAAGTCTGACGTTGCCAAGAAACTAATGCGGTATTATAAGTTGGGAACTATGGCGGCTGGAGAATCAACATCAAGGACTGGTTTACTTTACTCAATACACATGGGAGGCAATGAGCCTCCGTCAGTAGTGTTTGGATTACTACCAAGAAGTAATGGATATTTGGTAGTGGTGGACGAGATTCATGGGATGCCTGAAACAGACTTCAAAGAGTTTACACAGGTTAGAAGTGAAGGAATTGTAGATGTAAAGAAAGTGGCATACGGAACAGCGCATGCGGAGACGAGATTGATAAGTATAGCAAACGCAAAGTCTGGTATGACTTTGGGAAGCTATGGCTTTCCAGTTCAAGCCATAGTAGATATACCAGCGTTCAAATCTATGGAAGATGTATCTAGATTCGATTATGCTGTAGGAGTTAGGGCTGGTGATGTATCAAATCTAGAGATAAACACAAACGTAAATGATATAGTTGATCCTAACAATCCATATACCCCAGAGATATGTCGAGAGCTAATACTTTGGATATGGACACGAACACCTGAACAGATTATCATATCTGATGATACCGAGTCGTGGTGTCTTTTATATTCGCAAAAGATAGCTGAGGAATATGTAGATGACATACCACTGGTTGAAGTGGCGGATGTAAGGCATAAAATAATGAGAATGGCTATTGCGTTTGCAGGGAGGACATACAATTCACCCGATGGTGAAACACTTGTTGTAGAACCAGCTCATATAATGTGCGCTTACAACATGCTCAACATACTTTATAAAAGCAAAGGCTTAGACTACTGGGGATACTCAGAAGAGCAAGCCCATCTTGTATTGACAAACGACAACATTAAAGACATCATCTCTAGATTCCATGAGATGTTAAACTGGAGGGATGTTGCTAGTTATTTATTAGTTCAAACAGCTTTCACTAGACCAATCTTTATGCAGTCAACGGCATTGCCTAAAGAAACAGCTGATAAACTTATAACGTTGTTACTTAACTGTAGGTTAATTGAACCTGATACAAATATGAAAGGGGGCTTCTATAGAAAAACAACAGCTGGGAGGGGATTCTTAAAGAACTTGGTGGATGGTAAGTATGAACATGGAGTTGATGAAATAGTAGATGATGTAGTCGAGCAAACATACAGCGTGGAGGAATTCTAATGACACCGAATGAAGTTAAACTGAGAAATGAATTGCTTTATGGGATAAAATCAAATAGAAAAGCTGTAATAAATATCGCACTAAACCATATACAGTCTGCTAGGGATTATTTAATAGATACCGACATTGGCGTAGTAAATGATTTACTAGTCATAATGCAGCGATTGTCGAATAGACATGATATAGATTTTAAGTGGGAGGATTCTAAATGAAAGAAGCATTTGAATTGCTAGAGTTAATTGAGGCATCGTCCGGCACCAATGATAAGAAAGCATTTATAGCTGCAGGTGCTGATAATGAAGTCTTTAAGTCTATATTGAAATGGACTTATGATTCCAGTTTGGTATTCAACATTAAGAAGATTCCACAGAGAGGCGCATCTAGTTCGGAAAGCAATGACTATAAATGTTTTTCAGATGCGCTATCAAATTTAGCTGAAAAGAAAATAACTGGAGATGATGCTAAACGTATGATAGAATTCATACTACTTACTTCATCTTATGACGAATACAAGTGGTATTCAAAGATACTACAGAAAGACTTGCGTATAGGTATTGGAGTAAAGTTAATCAATTCTGCTATACCAGATCTTATACCGGTATTTCAAGCGATGCTGGCTACCAAGTTTGAAAAGTATCCTGATGACTTTATAATGCAGGTTAAAGTAGATGGTGTAAGGGCTTTATATAATACTTCAACCGCAACACTGCATACTAGAAATGGTAAAGTGCTTGAAGGGTATGATGACATTATAGAAGCATACAAAGACACGCCAGCTGGGTATATGATTGATGGTGAATTAGCTGGAATTAGAAATTCCAACAGCATATCAAACAGTAACTTCCAATCTACAATGATGGATGTATTCAGAAAGTCTGATCATAAAGAAGGAGTTCACTATGTCTTTGATGCAATACCATTGGGTGATTTCTGGAATGGCAGATGCGAGATGCCATTGATGGATAGGATTGGAGAGCTTTATGGCATACACCCACGCTACAGTAATCATGTTCGGATGCTTAACTTTACAAAAAATATGCAACATTCTGGATGGAAAGACTATGTAAATGAATTTTATACATCAGCACTGGAGAAAGGTTATGAGGGTATAATGATAAAGGATGCCTATGGTGCTTATGAGTGCAAGAGGTCTAAGTTATGGCAGAAGATGAAACTCAAGGACACCTTCGACTTGCAGGTTATAGGCATAAACTATGGCGACCCCATGTCAAAGTATGACGGCATGGTTGGCAGTTTAATATGCAACTTCGATGGAGTAGAGGTCGGTGTTGGTTCTGGCTTATCAGATGCCCAAAGAAAAGAATGGGCTGAAGATACTACTTTAATTGTGGGAAAGATAGTAGAAGTTGAAGCTCAAGAGGTTACTGAGAACTTGAAAGAAACACAGTCTCTACGCTTTCCAGTATTAAAATCTATAAGGGAGGATTTGTGATGTATTGTCCGTATTGTAGAAAGCATTTACGCAGTATGAGATATTCTATTGCGAAACCTATACCAATGGATTCGCCAACCAGAATCAAGGTTAACAAAAAGTATAGAAAATACTATGTAAGTCCGTATTGTAAAAGATGCGGATGGAGTAGTAAATATATCTATCATTTATCATATACAGGATTAAGAACTGATTATGTTAATGAAGATGTTATTCTAGATGCCGAAGCGGTTGATACGTTAATGTCTAACAAGTATGAGTTTAAGAAAACTAATAGACTTATATCTAGTGAATATTCTTGGGAAGATAGGTTTTAAGGGAGGACTTGTAAGATGCTAAAGTTTGATATTCATGGAATAAATTACAGACATTCAGTAGGTATGGAAATTCAGAAAGATGCTAAAATTATCAACTTTGGAAACAACAATATTATAGAAGTTGATAATGGCTCAGTTACAACAAATGTAAGAATCAACAGAGTGTGTATAGATAAAATTGATGGTGCTGATGCAAACCTGTCAATGAATATTACTATACTAGATACCCACCCAATGCACGTAACAAATCAACAATCTGCACCGAGAGGATTAGTATATAATATTCTTTCAGAAGAACTAGATAGTCTTGTTTCTAATTTTGATTTCACTGAATGGGATGATGCCATTGCTTTAAGAAATGTTATTGACTTTGTAAAGAATAGGATAATGGCTAGGATAAAACTAAACACTGATGTCCTTAATGGTTATAGCAAAGAAATGCTTGCTAAAGAATGGGGAGGACTTGTAAAGTGAACGTAGCTGAGAAGATGTATGAGGCAAAGAGCAAGCAAGCACTTGAACTGCAGGAGGAAGAATGGGATATATACTACTTAAAACTCAAGGGAACTAAAGGCTTTTGGGACGAGTATGAATGGGATGCTTTAATAGAACTGCTTAAACCAGAGTTGGATTGGGTAGTTCCCATTCGTGCTGACGAGAAGTTCAGAAAATATTATTTCATCAAGAAAGAGATGGACGAGTTATTACCTTTACTGGAGAGGTCGTTATAAATTCAAGCTACTAGAGGTCGCTTGAAAGTCAGACACGAAGGAGTCTATCGTGATTGATTTAGAGTCAAGCCAACGCAGTTTACAGTCGGTAAAAAAGTATTTGTTAGAGACACTTAACAGCGTTGATTCTTTCTATATGATAATGTGGATATTTCCAGATTGTATAGAAAAGAAAAAATATCCAAGACTGTTACATCCAGAATACTATTATGTATTTATACATTGTTGGAGGGAAATATAAAATGGTAAGTAATAAAAGACATGCTAATAATAAAGAAGTAGATATGGAAAAACAGTTCCTTGATAAAGGTTTTGAACTTGTAGAAGATACGGCTAGAAGAACACAGAAGCAGGGTGATAAGATAATGCAGATGCCCTACGTTAAAGAGCCTTTGTTGGTTATAGATCACAAATCTACTTTAAGCAAGGCTGAGTTTAAGGTGAACAAGAAAGCAATGCTGGATAAGATAGCGCATGAAGCTGACCTAGCTTCAAAGCGTTTGCGTAAAGAGTGCATCCCAGCTATAACATTCAGCATCTTCGATTCAAAGAAAAAGTATATCATACTTGATATAGAAGATTTCTGTGATTTAATTTGGAAGGCTGTAGGGAGCTAGCATGATTAGTCATTGGGTGCTATCAAACATAATAAAAGCTCGCCAGCTTGCACACAGTCAGGGGGTTAAGCTATACTGTTGCAAGATTACTAGCGAGCAAGTCAACCAATTTTTACATTCAATTAATTCGCCTAGAAAGGACGACTACTTAATTACAAAGACAGGCGAGGTAGTTATACTTCATGGACTACCTGCCCACCCTTCCACTACTTCTTCTTGAACGAGTGGCTCTTTTAGTTCTACCACCAGTTGCATCTTTATCCTTTAGCGGAACAACAAACAATGCTTCTGGTGGTTTCTCCCCAACAGCAACGCCAACCGCATTTCGTATCGCAACTCCAGCTGGAACAGCCGTAAAGAAGTCATACTGCGATAATCTTCTCCACCCCTCATCTAACACACCATCATTATTAGTTAAAGCACCATACACTATTTGACCCAAATCTAATGCCATAGCTACTGGCGGAGACACTGGAAAGAATACTTGCTTACCTGCCACCCTACCTGCTGGATACTGCATTGTTGGTAGCATCCAAGACACATCAACACCCATCTCTTTTGCTGTGTAAAATATAGCAGCTGTTGCTCCAGCGTGCCAAAGTATCGCATACCTTTCAGGATCTGTCCACTTTAATGGTTCACCGAGAACAGATTTACCACCCATCAACTGCTTCATTAGTTGAGGGAAGTAAGATGTAAAGTAGTTCATTGTCCAGTTCTGATACATCAATGCTTGACTCGCAACACTACTTTGAAGTAGCGGAGGTAAGTCCATCTTATGATAAGACCACTGAGTAAAGCGGATATTCCTATCAGCTATCTCGAGTTCAGTCTTAAATCTACCTACCCCAACAGCTTCATCTAGCACATCCCAAAAACCAGTGCCCGCTAGCATCTTCTTACTGTAACCATTCTCAACTGCAAACTCAGCCAACTCTTTCATTCTTGAAGGACTATCTTTAAATAGCCGATACATCGCACCGTTACCTGCTGATGCAACATTCCAGTATCTTTCAATCAAAGTATTGGGCATTAATCCTACTTGGTCTATCTTTCCAATGACTCCATGCATCCTGAAATCTTCCAAAGGAACACGACCATAGGCAGATATGTATTTGTTTAATAGATTCCTACCTCCTTTGGTGTGCATGGATTTAATACCCTCAACTGTAGACTTCATACCTATTGTTGATACTGTGTGCATTGGCTGAAACAAGTTCTTTACAACAGGACGCATGTTGCCCTGCATAGTTCCACGCAAGAAACCACGCTTAATCATAGATGCAAACTTATCATAAGCCCTAGTGTTCGGATTCATTGTATTAGCTAAATCTTTTAACCCAACTCTAGGCATTATATCTTCAATAACTTCTTTGCTTATATAGTATGCACCCTTGTTAAATGCTTCATCTATTTTACCTAGCATTGTTTCAGGGTCAAGACCCATACCTCTATGAACACGAATTGCTCTCCTGTAATGCTTATCAATCGAGTTCTTTACAGTTGATTCTGGCATAGCCTTTATAAAGGATTCGCCACGCTTGATTACAGGCTCAAGATAAATCTTGCGAACTTCAGAACGATACGCTGACTCGGTTACCTGTCGCCAATCTCTAGCAAACAGGTCATCATCTCTAATTCTCTTATGGAAGTTAGATATGTTTATATCAGTAGGCATCCTCTTAAAGGTCTTACGCCCATACATATTTATCAGATCTTGATCTAAACTAGACTTAAACTTGGCGTTAAGCTCTTTATACTTTGCAATATCCGTAGCATCCCTTGACATCTGCATTTTTATAACATCATCTAATTCATAGCCATACTTCTCTTTGAACGCTTTCTTATATTCACCAGTGATGTTATCCTTTAATGCTCTAACATGGGGATAATAGTTCTCGATGAATAAAGGCATACCAGTTTCCATTGACTTAACTCTACTCTTTGTCATTAACCCCTGCGATACCGCTACTTCGCCAAGCTCATTCCACATTGTTCTATCGCCAGCAACTGTCTTTCTTATGTGGTCAATCTGGTCTTCGCTAAATTGAGCAAGTATATTAGCAGGTATAATAGCTGCATCGCCTTCTTCAGCAAAGTAAACCGCAACTTCGTCCTCCATCTTAGCCCACTTCTTTTTGAATGTTTCACTATACGCATGCTCCTGTGTTTTTATAAACTTGTTTCTTTCTTTAAGCAGTCCTTCTGATAATCTCCAGTAGTTTCTCAAGTCTGCATTAAGATGTGGAACACCTAGCTTCTCAAAGATTCTCCAGTCTGGCTGAGCTTCCATAACTGCACGATTCCATACTCGTAAAGTTTCAGGCATCTCAGCCATTGTAGTCTTTATATTCTCATGCAATCTAGATAATTCATACCTATCTAACTTTTCCCAATCTTTAACACTACCCATCGACTGCCTCTTTGCATAATCATTAAGTGCGTTTCTATCCCACAACTTTACACTTTGTCGAGCCTTCACTGCTGCTTTAGTAGTGCCCTCCGCCTCAGCAATCTGCTTCATCTTTGTATCTGAATCTCTGAGTATGCGCCTTATATCACCAATCTTTATAGTTCTTTCAATCTCACCTGCCAAGTTTTCTTGCAGGTCATCGGCATACTTCATTGCATCATCTATATTCTTCAGACGTTTCTTTAATTCATTTTCATAGAAAGGTAAAGCAGGTATGGTCTCTTTGGTTACTGTTTTGAATTCTTCAAACTGTTTAAGTGCATCGTCAGTTATAGCAACATATACATCGTGTGGAGAATCGCCAGCACGAATACCGCCTTTATGTTTCCAGAAGTCATATCCCAACTCTTGAATCTTTGATATCGCAGATTCTTTAGCCATATCTCTTTTAAGCATATCATCCACTACTCCAGCTGGATAATTTTTTTCTATTATTAAATCCGCAACTCTTGTTTCGTATTCAACTGGACTGGATTTCCATATAGCTAATCCATCTATTTCATTTTGAGTGATACCAAATTCTTTTAATGTTTTATTAGAAGCAGTATTAATATCAAACACTTTAGCATTTTTGGGCTTCTCAAATTTGAATAGTTTTTTACCATAAGACTTGGCAATTTCTTCATCCGATGTAGTGAATACGCCCTTACCGAATAGTATATTGCCAACCACATCCGAATCAGCTACTTTACGAAGTTCTTCAAACTGCTCAGATTGCCCTCTATAAAGTAGTCCCTCCTTTGGTGTTGGAGTTTGGGTAGTGGTAGTAGTAACCTTGATTGGTCTTTCAAGTGTAGAATCGAGACCTGCTATTACATCATCCAAATCTTTCTGCGCACCAATGGAAACTTTTAGATTCGCAAACGATTCTTTTACTGCTTTATCAGCTGTTGTTCCTATCTCATCCAAAGTTTCTTGCGGTATGTTTTTTCGGAGAACATTGAGTGCGTTCTCTTTACCATCTATATCTTCCAGCACTTCACTAAGTATTCGCTTAGTCTCTGGAGTTATCCGCTTTATATGCTCTCCCATTTCCTTATTTTGAGATACAACTTGTTTCCTCAATGCCGTTTTTTGAGCCGTCAGGGCATCAATACTTGATTTGTTTTCAACAAGCCCCTTGTTTATGGCATCAACAGACATCAACGGTGTAATGCCATTTTCCGAAGCCGATAATGCCATTGTAAGCCCTTGATTCAATTCCGCTTGTTTGGATGCCAATTCCGATATTTGACCGTTGATTGACCCCATCTTGGCTTGATTTGACCCCTTTGAAACGCTTATTTCGTTTGACCGTCTTATTATGTCGTCAACCGCTTTTCTATTGTCTATTACCTGTGTCTGCCTTGCGTGTAATTTTACAACTTCAGCTTTCTTTATCTTCAGATAATCGGATGCAGATGGTAAAGTATTGCCCAATAAATCAGTGAGTTCTTTTGCAGGTGTCAAACTCTTTCTTGCTATATCAATAACGTCTGGAACAAACATATCAATGGACATTTCTTCTATGGCTCGTTCAAAACCAATAAGAGAATTAATAGCTTTCCACTTAGGAGATTCAAGTTTGCGTTCAGCTATATCATTAAGTTTCTTTTCCCAATTAGCAGTTCCACCAGACAACATCGAACCGATTGGATCTGATACTGTTCCATAATAATTCCCGAATACAGGTTTACTATATTTTGTTTTGCCCTCAGCAAGAATTACATCACGAAGCATGGCTGGATATGATACACCGTTTGGCTTAGACCTGATGTCTTTGAATGTAAGGAATGCTAGTTTGGAATCAGACTTCATAGCTATTTCTTCTGCATCAATATGCCAGCGTAAAGCACCAACAATTACTCTAGGTGTAAAGTCCAATACGTCTTGCGCTATTCTTACGGTAGGTCTGAATGGTGGAAGTATAAACTTCTCAAAGGTAGTCTGAGCTTTATATGGGTCATACTTTTCTATAGTTTCATTGACTTTCTTATTATATTCATTCTCAGCGTAATCAGGAACTTTGGCATTTTGTTCAGCATAAGCAGATGAGAAGTCTGGTAGTTGGATGGAATCTTTGATTCCATCTGACCCGACAGAATCATAGATTCTGTCAAGTTCGGCATCCTTTTTATAAGCACCACTAAAATCTGGTAGTTCTATTTTCTTTTTGTTTTCCATTACCTCTTATCCAATCGCTTTATTGCTTCCAACCTATCAGCGTCTGTCATCTCTTTAGAAGTAGCCAAAGCATCTGAAACCTGCTTAAGAGTCCACCCATCACTATCCATTCTTGCCTTGCCCCAAGTATATCCAATTTTTACTGCGCTTTCATTTATTGTAGATTCGTTTGCAGACCGAACAAGTCCTCTGCCTGTATCGGCAATGGTTGGTTCTTCGGCACTGTATGATATACTGCCTTCAGTTCTTTTTCTAAACCATCCTTTGTCCTCTATCGACACCTCAGGTTTCAAAGGTTGAGCAATACCACGTATAACTGCTTTTTGTTTATCAGTTAAACTAGGATCAGAAAGTAAAGTGCCTTGATTAATCATTAGTCTGTCATACATCTGCTCGGCAAGTTTCAAATCATCTACATTATATTTACCTTTTTTGTCTGGAACTACTGACTGAATAAATTCCATATAATCTTTTTGACCATCAATGTATGATTTAACTAATGGACTAGCTCCTTCAGATGCTTTATCTAAATCCCTCATTCTAGCATCAACAAGATTGGCTCTATCGTTACGACCCATCTCATTCATGGTAGCGATATCCCACTGATTAGCTATGGATTTGTTTAGTCTTGTTGACATACCTGCTTGTTCAATTCCAACAATTTCTTTACGACCCTGCTGCTCAGCAACAAATTTCTTCATGCCGAGCTCAGATTCAACACCTGCCATTTCTAACTTACCAGCTTGCTGAATATTCTGCTCATATCCAAAGGTTCTTTTATCAACAGCATCTTTAGCTTTATAACCCTTTATGTCATAGTCATACTCAATCTCTTTTGTAGCCCTTTCGTATGCTAGTTTATTTTCAGGATCACTAAGTGCCATGTCGTTCAGTATCTTCATGGTGCTTGCCTTTGAATTTTCCATAGATATTTGAGCAGACTTAAAAGCTATTTCTTCTGTTGCTTGATGACTTCTCTCTACTTCATCCTGCTTGCGAACATCTAGCTCATGAGCCCTCTCGCCTTTGAGCATAGATATTACTTTATCTGCCATCTTGATTTTGTTTTCTTGCTCAGCTAGTTCCTTTTCTTCAAGCTCTTTCTTTCTAGTTGACAGACCTTTGGCAAGACCAGAGATGATTGCAAGCTCTTTACTTGGTGCTAGTTTACTTGTTGCTACTGTTCCTGCCATGTTATTCACCTCCGAATACTTCAGCAAGTATCTTACTTAGATCTATATCCTGCCCTGTGTATGGGTCTTTAACAAATTGAGAACCATAGGAAGATGCTCCACTAGTGTTAGCATTATACCAACTAGCTTGGGCAGGTGCTTCTTGTTCTGCACCACCAAATAAACTTGACATTGTAAAACCACCCTTGCTAGCTTGGTTATAATCAGACGCAGGTTGCATTGCTTCTGGATTAAAGGGGAACCCCATGCTCGAAACTCCGCCAGACATCTCTTCTGGATTAGCAGATATACCTGCTTCTGGTGCTGCTTCGGGTGAAAGACCCAACAACTTATCAAGGAAACCAGATGAACCAATCGCTTCAGATATCAGACCCATCGACTCAGCATCACCTGCTTGCTTTGCAGCTTCCAACTGAGAGAGCTTCAAGTCAAAGTTCTTGACATCGCCCTCGTAACCCAAACCTGCAAGTTTAGCTTGCAATGCGTTTTGTGCTGACGTAGAGGCGACAGCCTCTCCAGCCTGACGAGTCATATCCTTTGTATCTTTTATTGTAGCACCAGTTCTTAATGAACCACTGCTAGCCCTTTGCTGATTCATCGTCTTAATTGATTCTCTTAACTGTCTGTTAATTATTTGACGCTGTGCTTCTGTTTGGTTACCAGCTAAATCCATGAGTTCGCCCTGAACGCCACGAATGTTTTCTCTTGCTACACCAGCAGCCTGTCTTTCCATTTTTGTGTCAAGATAATTAGCAGATAAAGATGGGTCAACCCATCCTAGTGCACCAACCTTAGCTTTCTCCCACCACCCCATTTTATTGGGCATAGCGTTAATCTTTTGCTGGTCGGATTGGAAACCACTACCACGCCTCATTGCCTGAAGTGCAAGTGCTTTATACGCACCCATTTATTCCACCACCTGTTCTATTACAATACATATCTTTAGTTTATTTTCTTCTGTAACATCTAAAGATATGCTTGCATGTTTACCTACCAACTTTACAAACTCGAATACTATCTTTAGTATTTTATCCATTTTATTTATCCGTCCTCATTACATGAACCTGTGTTATAGTTGTAGGGGTTGCATAAGTTTTAGTTAATACCTCTTTCCTGTCTGGAGGGCTATGTCTATCCGCTAACGATTTAATCTGTCTTGGTTTCTTATTCTTTCTAGGCAAAGATGCCACCACCCCTTAATATCAATCCTACTACATACCCAATAGGAAAACCTATCATCCATCCCCGAACATCTAAATAACTGTTATCTTTTATACGCCAATCTTCTAATGTTTCGTAAAAGAAAAATCCAGCTGAAAATAATATTCCAGCCGTGCAACTGAATGGCGTAAATACACCTGACAAAAATCCATGAGGAATATGTATAATCATTCTTACTGTGTTATTCAACATTACACTACCTCAGTGGTTGCTTTAGATATCTTAATACCAATCGTTCTATTTCACCACTCTGAAAATAAAACGAGAAAGAACAAAGTCTGGATGGCTCTCCCATTAAGTCAGTTTCGTATTCATTGGATGGAATAGCAAAGTTGTCATACGGTTGTTCACTGTTCTCATTATACATTTGTATAGTGAAGAAGCCTGATTGGTCTTTGGCATAGACATCCAACTTTCGTGGAAGCCCAATAAGGTGTCCATCAGATAAATCTATCCAATGAAATCTGAAGTAAGAATCAATTTCTACATCATCATTATCATACTTGCAGTCTGGTTCATAATACCTATTAATATATCCCGCTTTACCACCTAGAAGATAACCATTGCTGTCAACTAAGAAGCACTTTGGATTAACGTTAGTATCATTTACCCATGCATTAGTTGAAAGGTTACAGACCCAAGCATTACCTGATTGAGGTGCAAGAACATAATACAGTATTCCATCTTCTGCACGATAGATTCCACCTGCTACATCATCCAATCCAATGATAGAATCTGCAACCTGATTACTTATACACTGGAGTCCCGTGTTTCTGCTGATTTTATAAACGCCATGAACCTTTGAGTAAAAGATTAAAGCATCGCCAATAGATACAAGGCTTCTAGGTGATGTGCATCCGACTCCCAAATCAGTTTGATTTGGTGTCTGGTCGCCGCCAACCTCTACTTGAATTATTGGAACAGCATCGGGGTCGCCTGTTATCGACCAAACTGAACGATTCTTGAATACGAGTAGTGAATTGCCAAGCACCCCACAAATAGTAATAACATCCCCATCATCCCTCTTTATGTCTATCCATGAATCATCATCTACTTCTTCGGGTCTACCAAGTTCGGAATACCAAAGTAGTGATGGGTCAAAGTCCTCACGAATCCAATACATTCTATCATGATAGACTATTGGTTTATTAGCTCCAGCAAAACGAGATATAGAATTCTCAAGTATTTCTTCTGTATGGTATGTCCTAAGAACTTCATCAGATATATTATCATCATCAGAACTGTTTGCATTTGGAACAGAGAACAATCTAAAGTATTGCGTGTTAGGCGATAAGGGGTCGGTATATGTTTCAGTTGCCCATATTTCTATTCCATTTGTATTCACATCACCAGATGTAACGTATTCTATATTAACAAGTTTATTTACCAACAACGCTGTCGGTTGTGCGGTATAAAATTCAGACTTATAGGTTATTAAATCTACACCAGCAACTTTATGAACATATCTATATTTGTAATCTCTGTATCCATTCAAAGCACCAGTATCATAAGTCAATGCCAAAGGAACTGATGGAGCAGTGATATCATCATCCATCGTGAGTAAAGTAGTTCCAGATGTTGTTCCATCTGTCTTTACAATTTCATGACCATTAGCAATATACATATAATCTAAATAAGTGCAACACCAGATATCATCATCTGTTAAAGTAAAGGCTAACGCATCTGTTATATCCCATTCAGTATCATCGGCATATCCATCCCAAAGATAAAGTTTGTCCTCAGCACCGAAGATGTAACACGAATAAGTAGCTATTGCGCCGCCAACTGCATTGTATTGACGCACATACTGATAAAGTCCGTTGATAACCTCATCAACATAGACATCATACTCGCCATAATCGGTTAGATAGAACTGACCTTTTCTTTTCTTTATAGAACCATCAGATACCCTGACATTACGTGCCTCTAAGAATGACCCTATTGACGCTTCGCCTCTGGATATAGCTGTTATAATACCAAAGGCAAACTTATCAATAGTTCTATAATAGAAACCTCCGCCTCTTCTCATTTGCTTTTATCCAATCGGTAAGTATCACTATCTTCGTGATACGTTGACGTCTCTAGAAACCAACACGGATGCCCAATAGGATTCCAAAATCTGTGATATGTATTAGGTTTAATAACTACTGAATCGCCAGAATAATAAAGTTGGATGCTTTTGTCAATCTCGATAGCTAAAACCCCACTTAACACAGTAAAGGTTTCGTGTTTGTTTTTGTGATAGTGCAAAGAGCATTTATGACCATAATCAGCGGTTATCATCTTTGTGCAGTAATTACCCTCTTTGGAATTGACTATCCAATACTCGGCTCCCCATACTTTTATAACTGATTCGTAGCGATAAAGAACAAATTCATCTATCGAATCGAAACACCCTAACAGTCCAAGAAGTCCGCCATATAAATCTTCAGAAGCATCGCATAGATAACATTCATCATCGCCAAACTCATTTAGTATCTGGAGCTTCTTTCCGATACCTGCTTTCTCGTATGCGAATATGTCATGGTGTCTATCGCCAACGCCTATTGAAAATGCAAGATTTATTTCGTGATTAACAGCCAAGTCCACTATTGCAAGAAACTTTGCATCAGCTTTTGATTCATCGGTCTCTTCTTCAGATACACATACTTCCCATCCGCTGACAGGAACTAGTGTTTCGAGGAATATTCTATCAGCCATAGTTTGAATTATATCCTTGACTGACTTATTACTAACCAATCCTTCTTTAATACAATTCTGCATGGTAACGAAGAATATTTCATATCCAGCATTATAAAGTAGTTTGATGGAATCAAATACACCATCACGAAACTCGACATCACTATAAGATAAACAGTAATAACAGCCGTCTTTCTTACTAGTATTGTTGTGTCTTATGACTCCATCTAAATCTAGAAAAGCACCTCTCTTATCAAAACCCCCTGATGACATTTTATTCCTCCCAATTAATTCCAGCTTGTGAATTATCTACCAAGCCAAAGTTTGAAAAAGCGTTAAAATTAGAACCATCTTTAGCAACCTGCGACCTATCTTGGATAACTGTTGAAGTTGTCTCTATCGACTTGCACTCATTGATAATGCTGTTATATAGTAACAACTCCTCACTAATAACAAGTTGTTCATCAACACGCCTTGTTCTGTTGATGCACGCCTCCACTAAATGTATGTGCATTTCAGCAGGAAGAATTGGTGTATCGTTCTCACTAGTAATTCTTGGAGGTGTTCCATAGAACCACATGAAAATGTCAACTGCTTCAGTATCAAAGATGGGATAAATCCAAAGCTCTTTACGACCAGACGACTCCCACACAAAACCTTTATATGGCGTTGCTGATGTAGTTGAATCTGGTGTTGAGTGTTTGCCATAGATTTCTCTTGGTGAAGCACAAAGGTTTATTTGTCCTTCGGCACCTGCATTACTATACCAAAGATACTCAATGGAAACATAGGTGAATGGCATGAGATAACGCTGTTCAGTTGAAGATTCAAACTTGTAGAAATCCCTAACCATTAGCTTCAATGAAGAACACATCTTCATCTGAACAACGTTGATGAGATTAATTAGCCTCTCATCATTCCAGTATCTTTTGGAATTTATGTCCGACTGAACATAATCTATTATATCACGTATTGTCATTTTGAAAACCTTGCCTTCATTTTATTTCTTTGAAGTAGTAGTTTAGTAGCCTCTTTACCAAACCCCATTGCTTCCGATGCCATCCTTGTCTTTATAGCTTTACGAGCTAGTTCCTTTATCTTGTTCCTATCCATACCTGCGAATCTTGACTTTGCTTTATTGCTAACCTTTACTGCCATTGTAATCCCTCCTGCTATTGCCGTTTGAATCTTGTTGCTACTTTGCGTAACCGTTTGAAAACTGCTACCCTAGACACCGTTGCTATCGCATCCGATAGGTAGATGTTGGAATACCCTCCAGCACCAAATACTATCAATGCTTGCAAGAACGAGCAATTAAATACTGAGTATATAATATAAGTTAAAGTGGAAAATAATCTAATCATTTATAATACTCTCGACTTTCAACAGAAAATCACTGAATAGCTCGGTCAACTCTTTTGTTCTAGTATATATATAATATCTCATACGTTCTTTATCTGCAATAAATTTCTGAAGTTCGTCTGCAAATGTTTCAGTTACTAGATGATTGTCCGTCCAATGTTGCATATCCGAAGCATATAAAAAACGCCTAACAAACCTATGTTTAATATTAGACTCAATAGAAAAACACGGTTTATGATAAGCAAAAGACAGCACCTGCCCATGAAATCTTTTAGAGATGGTAAAAGAGCAGTTAGCATATTGGTTAAATCTAAAAGATGTATCATCATGATTGATAAAAATAGGATTGTAATCATACTTGATTAGTTCCTTTTCGATAATAGATTTGCACCTGTCAGTATAAAGCGAAACACCGACATTGTAATTATCATATTGCTCAATCCTAGAGCCAATAAACAATAGTGGGTCTGGGCAAGTAAAAGTCTTTTTCCTATCAGCACCCAATGATATAGCCATCTCTTTGTCATCTTCAGTTCTAAAACCCATTAAATCTGCACGTCCAAATAAAGCGTGCATACTCTCTTTCCAGTCATTCCTGAAATCGAACCTATCATAATCTCTATTAAAGCCTGTGGACATAATTATTAATGGGCATGATATATATTTGTATAGTTCTGGGTCATAAGCAAACATTACTTTGCCGATATTGGCACTATGAAAACATCCACCAGTTCCTATAATAATAGTTTCCACTCCCTCGCAAAATTTTTCAATATCCTCTTTGGTTTTGAACGCAGACCCTTCATAGCCGACAGTTACTACATTTTTATTAGTTATTGTATTAACATACCCATGAAGGATTTTGGCTGATTTGCTATCACCTATATTCATGTGATAAGCAGCAGATACTATTTTAATCATAGTTTGTATGCTCCCTTTAGATACTCACCAAACTTAATCCCATCATAATCAGTTAATGTTGTCCCGCCAGTTATTTTATTTAACCACTGTTTGACTTCATCACTAAACAAAGAGCAAGACATCCTTTGCTCTAATGGTTGTCCTACTCCCCCAGCCCAATGAAGCAGTTTAACAACTCTTGGGTCTTTGTCGTCAACAGTATAGAGTTGGTCATATCTTGCCTCTAGTCTATTCCACCACTTGCGAGAACATTCATTATACCATACTCCTGAATCTTTGTCATCAAGAACTTTTATAATATTTTTACGCTGTTTCATATTATTAAAAACATACATAAATAGTGCATTATCTTCGCAAGCCCAAGCACGGTGGGAATAGAAGAACTCTTTAATAAACTCCAAATCTCTTGATGCCCATACGCCACAATTATAATATCCATCATATGACTGACTACGACTTACGGCTGTATCATAATCATCCATGAGCATTTCGTCGCATCTACCAGTAATGATTATATCAGCATCGAAATATAATAGTAAGTCATATTTCTCTACCATCATTTTCTGTATTGCATAGAATAAACCGACTATAACTGGATACTTTAATGGGTGTCTCGGCTCCTGATGAACCTCTATCATGTATGGTTTCCAATCCTCAGCTATTGCGATGTGCATTGGAATATCAGGATGAAAATAATCCCACGATGCCTTGCATCTTTTAGCAAGAGGTAACATATTGTTGGCTGTTTTAACTACTGGTAATATTTTCATGGATGCCTCACTCCTAGTTGAGGATATACAAAATAATGACAAGTAGCCCACAAATTAGGAAACTTCTGGTCAACTGCTCTTGTAACCCCTATTGTAGATCCCCACTTATAATCATCAAATACCATATAACTATCTGTAACCATCCTAGACCAAAAGAAATCAATAGCCATCTTGGTCGGTTCGTATATATCAAGATCTATATATACCAAACTAAACTTCCTGTCTGATGCATTAACAAGAGTATCCGCTATCCACCCATCATACACCTTTACTCTATCGCCAAAGATGGATAAATACTTTATAGCCTTATCTCTGTCGGATGCAAAGTTTTTCGGTTTGAGTTGAAAATTACCAGCAGCATCTCTGTCCTGTTCTGTCATTTCGGATAAACCCTGAAAAGAATCAAAGGCAAACAGTTTCTTATCTGACTTCATAACCGATGCTAACATATAAGAAGTCCCACCGGCATGACAACCGACTTCGGCAAAATCTCCTTCTAAAGAATTACAATGAATTGCCACATTATAAAGGGCGTTCAATCTGTCAGTTGTAAGTAGAGATTTTGGTCTTACTGTTTCTCTTATACTATCAAATCCTTCATGTTTAGGAAACATTTATCCACTCCAGTATAGAACTATAATCAGGTTCAATATCTCTTTCGGTAATTATAGTTTTATTAAATGGTTGATTAAATCCCCATGCTGTTGGATTACCAGAAGATGCAAATTCTTCCCAAGACTGACCTCCATCATGAGTTGTTGGAACTATACATACAGAACGTTTCCTTGCATACCACGCTGGTAACACCATTGAACTATGAGTTCCTACAAATCCATCGGAATTTAGAATAAGATGCAAGAATTCTCTAACAGAGAACCCAAGTAAATTGAAGAACTTACCATCTGATTTTCTATCCCATTCCTCAATCATCTCAATTTTATCATTAGTATTCTTTTTGAATGAAGAACCTATTGCAACAACTGCATATCCAGAGTCGATAAAGGTGTCCGCAATTTTATTATAAATATCAATGCCGACTGGTTCTCTATGCTTAAGCCCTGCAAATGGATGCAGGACAACATACTTCCTAGTATTTATAATAATACTTGCGTGGCACTTCTCATGATAGTCAAGATATATTTCTGGAGTAGTTGGCTCGTATTTCTCATAAGATAGTTCATCATCATCTATGTATCTAATATATTTATAACCATCGTATTCTTTCATCCACCATTCACCATCTTCGTCTGCTGGTAAATGATAAGGCATTAAATCAACATAATCTATTGCAGGATGAAGGTCAAATAACTGAGTTACTGCTGGATTATGGCAAGTAGCTTTAATTATTAAACTAGACAACGGATTCTTCTCTTTGAAATCTTCCAATCTACGAAACCATAAAGATGCGTAATTATCAGATGTAGGAAACTCATCTGGAGTATCATGCGATTGATTCCAATGATTAGGGGGGCTGGATAAATATGCCTGAATGGCATCGCCAAGTCCTCCGCCACAAGGTATGTATGCTTTTATTTTTGTGCTAGACATAATAAGTTTTGCCCCCCATCAGAACCTATAGACAGTATCGTAAAGCCCATGCCTTCTAATATTTCTCGTAAAGTGTATTGGTCATAAGCCCACTTGTGAGAATCATAGATGTTTGGATTAGCAAAAAGCGAACTTGCTAATTGATTACCAGTTAAGTCGTGCTGTAGTGGTGATGGATTTTCCAACACACCGCAATATCTTTTGCTTAGTGTTTCTAAGTCTGGCGTTTGTATATAAATCTGACCACCAACAATTAACTTATCATAGCAACGAGATAAAAACCACGCATGGCAGTTAACAAATAGGTGCTCTATAATATCTTGGCAATTAATATATTCAATAGAATCATCATCGAATGGCAAGTCATTGTTAGATAAATCCATAACAACATCTACACCATCATGCTGAATAGCATCTATATTGATAAATCCATCTTTAATATCATTACCGCATCCTAAATTTAGTTTCATTATCTAACCCCCTCTATTTCTTATCAG